>ERZ1106948.418-NODE-418-length-20130-cov-43.360697_pt1 | contig 20130 bp, 23 predicted proteins | sample MGYA00403673_ERZ1106948 | MGnify/ENA primary metagenome ERZ1106948 (study PRJEB35170, sample SAMEA104062409) | human gut metagenome | biome: human gut; feature: human-associated habitat; material: faeces | place: Denmark | collected 2012-05-07 ...
CTGTCGTTGGGTCTGGAGACGGCTGGCGGCGTGATGACGGTGCTGATTCCGCGGAACACGACGATTCCGACGAAGAAGACGCAGATCTTCTCGACGTACTCGGACAGCCAGCCGGGCGTGCTGATCCAGGTGTACGAGGGCGAGCGGTCGATGACGAAGGACAACAACCTGCTGGGGAAGTTCCACCTGGACGGGATTCCGCCGATGCCGCGCGGCGTGCCGCAGATCGAGGTGACGTTCGACATCGACGCGGACGGCATTCTGAACGTGTCGGCGGTGGAGAAGTCGACGGGGAAGGAGAACAAGATCACGATCAAGAACGAGAAGGGTCGGTTGTCGGCGGACGAGATCGAGAAGATGGTGCAGGAGGCGGAGCGGTTCAAGGCGGAGGACGAGGCGAACAAGGCGCGCATCGAGGCGAAGAACAGTCTGGAGAACTACACGTTCACGGTGCGCAACTCTTTGCGCGACGAGGCGGTGGCTGGGAAGCTGGCGGAGGCGGACAAGAAGGCGATCGAGGCGAAGATCGACGAGGCGGTGGCGTGGCTGGACGACCATCCGAACGCGGAGAAGGAGGAGTACGAGCAGAAGCAGAAGGAGTTGGAGGCGGCGATCATGCCGCTGTTCTCGAAGATGGCGGGTGCCGGTGCGGGTGGCATGCCGGCGGGAGGTGTGCCTGGAGGAATGGGTGGAGGTATGCCTGGAAACATGCCTGGAGGCATGCCGACGGGTGCGAGTGCTGGCGCGAAGGAGGACGACGGTCCTCACATTGAGGAGGTGGATTAAGCGGTTTCATTAAGAAATTGGTGGTGTGGGGTGTTTGTTGTCAAATCGATGTGATTGCTTGGTCATCAAGGCACTACTATACGCGAGTTGGTCTCAGACATTTTTTGGCGGGATGTTGAAGATGCGGTTTGTTGAAGAGTTTTGCAAGAGCAGCGATGATGGAAAACGCTGCCGTGTTCCTACTGAGTTAATGCAGTATCTCCCCGATCGGTACTTCGTTTATGAGAATGAGCGGTATTCAAGAGTACTCACGCTCGTGGACGAGGATACAATCGTGTATGGGAGTCATGATCCCAACAAGAAGGATGAGTATTTCATTGTGGCGAGCAAGAGCCAGAGACGATTTCTGTCTGTTCTGTATGTGAATGAGGAAGGAATGGCTGTTCCTGTTGAAGTCGATCAGGAGAAGACGGAGATATTCGATATCGACGGACTGGGAGAACGATGGGAAGGACCAATACTGAACAACAAGCCGTTTGGTTGGGGTCTTCGCTTTGATCAAGAGGGAGAGTTGGTGTATGAGGGATTCTCCGTACTCGGAAAGTATTCACTGTTCGGTACAGAGTATAATGCAGAGGGCCATACGATCTTGTATGAGGGTACTTGGTGTGATGGTCGTCGCTGTGGAAGAGGGAGGCAGTACGACCGGAACGGTTCCATGGTCTATGAGGGAGAGTGGGTGAATGATAATCGTATGACTGACCCAATCATTCATGTTCCTGACTCAACCAGCCTCCTTCCGCCACTTGTTTCTCTCGTTGTCTCTATTCGCATTGGTGACAAATGTTGTGGTTCAGGCTCCTCTCTCGTGTTGAACGGCTATCCTCGGTTGAGAGAGCTGGTGATTGGCAGTGAATCGTTTGGAAAGGAGAGCGAGGAAGAGATGGTGTTTTCCTGCACGAATTGCCCTGAGTTGGTGAGCATCTCTGTTGGGAATCGTACGATGATACCTTTCAAGAGAATGACTATCAGCGGTGAGAGAGATTATCTGAAATGAAAAGTAGACAATCCAAAGCTCCGTAAGTTAACGATTGGTTTTCGCTGTATTCTTACCACGGATGAAGTGCGAATTGAACGTGAGAAACACTCCTGAAACTAACAAACAGGAAACAAGGGACTCGAGGTCATTAGCTTCGGATACTGTTGTATGCTTGGACCAAAGAACGTCTGCAATAATACTGCGCACAATACCATGTATTTGAGTGATCTTCCAAAACTGAATTGTTTCACTGTTGGTGGGAGGAGTGTGATGTACTTTCCTCGTATGGTACTGTCAAGTGGCTTACGTGTTCCGTTCTAAGAAATAGACATCAGCGATAATGTGATCTGCCGCTTTGATCAGAGAGCGATGCAGGTGTTTTCACTGGAGCACTCTAGTAAGCGTAATAGGGACGGATATTGAATAGATGCAAACGCTCTAGCCGGGGTTGTATCTCGGAGGATAATCAACAACGAGTGTAAGACAATGCACTATCCCTACGATACCGAATCAATCGTGCTGAAAGAGGATGAGGGCAATCTCGGTTCGGAGTACTTTTCATTCCCCTTGGTTGGCTATTCGCGTCTGCAAGAGATCATCATCCACGACTACTATTTCAGACTGTGCTCTTCCTTTGAACTGTCTAACCTCCCTCTTCTTCAGACTCTTGTCGTGGGCGACCACTCGTTTAATGATGCTTTAATATCAACAGTAAAGAACAATTTCTCTGTCAATCACTGTCCGTCTTTAACGACCATCACCGTCGGCGAGTCTTTCTGTTTCTATTCCTCGTTCGTGCTCTCAGGTGGGGGACAAGAATGAAGTTTAACCATAGACTGTGACCGGCTTCAGTCCCTGTCGTTCAATTCCAAGAAGGAAGGCGCCTTCTCCTGTGCGACGGAGCTCTGCCTGAAGGGTGATTCACGACCGTTCCTGTGACTCGTAGACCTTCCTTCTCTCGAGCGCATCTCAATCGGACCCTGTAGTTTCGAGGAAGCGCATAAGGTGGTGTTTGAGAGTGGGGTTTGCATTCTCTGCTGATGGACAGACCTGCCTTCTCTGAAGACCATCGAGTTGGGTATGGGGGTGTTCAATTCGAGCAAGAACTTGGACAGGTCTGTTGAGTATTGCCCATTCAAGTTCAATTCTTCATTGAGGATGAAGAGTACTGAATGGTTTGAGAATGACAATCAGACCTCCCTCTTCTTGAAGAGGTGATTATTGGGTTCTCGTGCATGTTTTCTATGAGTCGAGTCGAGCTGGAGAGTGATGGCGTACTCAAAGAGTGATGCCTTAGACATCCCGAATCTCAAGTCCATTCAGTGCTATTACTACTTCTTCTTCTTGACTGAGTTGGTTTCCAAGGATGCGGATGCTCTGGCAACCGCGTTTAGAGATCGATCGCCGTGGTGCAACTACACTCCCACACTCCCTTTCACTGCTTTGCAGGATCACCCCACCACAGTCGAGTCACTGACGATTGCGAGTGGAACTGGAAACACCGTGGAATTGGAGGAGGTGGATCTGTCGCCCCTCACCAGTCTGCGATCGCTTCACATCGAGGAGCGTTGCTTCCTCTTCACCAAGCGCCTCATCGTTCATGACCTCCCGCTCCTCCAATCCATCCACATTGACCGATACTGTTTTATTGTATCCTGTCAACTCGTGGATGGCTCGCTTCTGTCCATCAAGAACTGTTCTCAGCTTGCATCCATCCACATTGGAAGCAAGAGCTTTAGTGAGTACGAGGGAGTAGAAATGGAGAGTGTGGTTGGGAAAGGAGATTGACTTCGCAGATCTCCCTTCACTTTCCTCCCTCTTCATCGATGACGGGAAGCACAGGAAGGCTTCTTTTTCTGCTGCTACGTTGACTCTGAGCAGTCAGTTTTGTTTCTCCGTATTGAAGGATAGACTTTCCGTCACTGAAGTCTATTCATTTGGGCGACTTTTGCTTCTGTGAGTCGTCGCATGTGGAGATAACAAGTAAGAAGAAGGAAAGGCGGTCATCAAATAGACCTCCCGCAGTTGGAGTTTCTTCACTTTGGGTTCCAGTGCGTAAGAGGACAGGTAACCAACACGGATAGCAGCGAGTACCACTTAAACAAGTCATCCTTCAGAATGGAAGGTGCGAGCTATCACATTCATTCATAATAGATTTGCCTTCTCTGAAACGAATCGAGTTTTGCAATAGCGACACTATGGATTTCTTGGGGATTGTGGTGCTGAAGAGTGAGTGTCTTGTGAGAGAGTGAGTTCTAGACATCAGCGCCTTCGCGTGCGACTACTGGCCTTCGTGTCTGTTTCAGAATGCGTGGAATGTGACGATTGAGAGTGGGGGAGGTCTTTTGCTGTGAACTGTAGACGCTCCCGGGTGGTCGGAGCACCTGTCACTCGTGAATGATCCGTACTGCTTCACGAATCCCCAGCCGTTCCCTTCCCTGACCTCCACTCTCACACATCTGGATTGCTGTCCGCACTGTGGGAAGGAGGAGGATGTGAAGGAGTTATGTTTGAAGGACTATTCTTGTCTGGAGTCCATTCACATCGGCTCCTATTCTTTCCCTCACATTCTGAGCGTGGAGGTGCGTCATCTCCCGAAACTGAAGCAGTTCGTTGTGGAGGATCACTGCTTCTTGCATACCGCAACCATTGTTCCCGAGAATGCGTGTCGTGTGGAGGACTGCCCTCTTCTCGAGTCTGTTTCGATTGGATTTGGTTCATTCTACTTTTACTCTGCCTTTGTACTGAAGAGTGATGAGATGAGTCGTGGACTGATGGATAGATCTCCCTCGTCTGAAGTCACTGTGCGTGGGGACTGATGAAGTGGTGAGCTGTTTTAACCGAGCGGAGTGCCTTGAGCTGCATCGTGATACGAAATGAGATGAAGTGATAGAATAGACTTGCCTTCATTGCAGTCCGTTACAATTGGCAATAACTGCTTTAGTAAAGTGGTTTCTTTATCGTTTGTGAGTTGTCCTTTGATTCTCTGCTTCACGTTCAGATCTCCCTGCCCTCACTGATCTCTTCCTTCATCCAGATGCTTTTAAGGGGCTCTGTGATAAAACTGCCTTGTTCCCTGGAGAGAAACCAGGCGCGTTCACCAACACACTCTCCATGATCGATTTGCCTTCGCTTCGTCGCATTCGTGGAAGTGGGATTCGACAGTTCAAGAACACGAACGTGGTTACATTGAAGAGTGAGTGAGAGTGAATGGGTTGAGTTGCAGACGTCTCGAATGACCTCGAGATTGGCATTCCTGGTTCCTTTGGATGGGTTCATACCATCACAGCGGAAAGTGGAGGTATTGAACGAGTATGAATCGTAGACGCTTCCACACTGGAGCAGTTCATTCTCGCCGCCTCCTATCACTTCTCCCACTCCTCGCATCAAGACTGTCTCTCTCACTCCGTGGAGGAGATCGATGTGAACACCTCTGTGGAGAGCAGCACCGAACTCGATCTCTCCTCCTTCCCTCACCTCTCTTCCTTCCGCTGCGCCTCCTTCGCCTTCCCCAACGTGCGCGTGTTCAAGTGTGAGAATCATCCCAACATCCAGTCCATCTCGATTGGGAAGAGCTCGATGTGCGGGAAGGAGGGTCACTTCACTGTGCATGGTTGTGCGGCGTTGCATTCGTTGTGTATTGGGAGCAGGAGTTGTGTGGAGTTTGTGGAGTTCGTTGTGCGAGGTGTGTTCTTCTCCTTCGCGTGATGTGTAGATTGTGATGCGTTGAAGACATTGGAGGTGGGAAAGGAGAAGGAGTACGGTGCGTGTTTCTATGGCTGTCACGAACTGAGGATTGAGAGTGGGAGTCATACCGATTGGGTAATGAAATAGACTTGAATTCTCTGGAGCGAATCGAATTGGGATCAGATTGCTTCTATGAGGCGAACACCGTCTCGATTTCCAGTAATCCCTCTCCTTCGAGGAATGACGAATAGACCTTCCGAACCTCACTGAGATGGTGTTTGGTTTGTTAGCTTGTTATGGCGAAACCTTTGGATTGAGGTACAAGAATGAGCTGAATGAGATGAACAACAACAGCATGTTCCTGATGAGAAGTGCGTGTATTGAAGTGCGATTGATGGGTAGATCTCCCGAAGTTACAGGTGGTGCGGATGGACTTCTGTGCATCTCATATGGCAGTTATTGTGATTGAGAGTGATAAAAGAGTTCTCTGTTAACGAGTAGATGTGAATGTGGACATCTCCCGTTCTTCAGCGCACAAATGCTTTTGTAGCAGCTTCTTGGTTGCAAATAGCATGCTCTTTCATGCTTCTTTATGTCATAGACTCTCCAGACATGGAAGTGCTAGTAAAGAGAGGTGCAAACGTGCGTACTTTTCTTCACATTCACATTTAGCTCGTATAGGCGCATTCCAAATTGTTATTCCGTGTGTATCGATCATTCTCTTTGTTCTGTCGAAATGAGCTTGAACGTTAATTAGGCACTCTTCTTAACACATATTTCACTGTCTTCAATTCACAACGAACGATTCCCTTCATTACCCATCTTCAGCCCCCAATTCATTCTAATCGCCTTCGTTGTTCCGAAATCAATCATTTAGCTAGCTTCGAAACCGTTCAAAGCTGAATTCATTGTAATCGCCTTCTATACAACCATAGTCACTAGTTTTCTATCCCTCCTCAATCCAATTCACAAATCAATCTCATATCCCTCTCTCTCCTTCCCATCCCCAATACATCTCCATACCCATCGTACAACAACACACTCCCTCCACCCATTCAACTTCCACACCTTCCACTGCCCCCTATCCCCTCCTTCTTCCTCTCTTCCATTTCAACCTCACACCTCCCCATCTTCTCCCTCTAACCCCTCCCAACACAATAGCCACGCTCTAACCCTCATTCGAATATGCACTCCCATGACGCAATCTCCATCAATCCTCCCTGTCAATCCTCTAAACACTCTCTTTCACTCTCCTCCACACTTCAACAAGGATACAGCCACTCTATCCAGATGAAACACAGTTCAAATTGGATTCCATTCAAGGTAATCACAACCCACCACACGCGCTCTACGCTTTAGCAAGAGGAGAGATGCATGCAAGTATGCTCGATTCCATTTTACTCTACATTGCATGGCACTCTATTCAGTAGTTAGCTGTGATGATAGTATGGAGGATTTGCTTTCACCTTCCGGACATAGCAGGAACACAGTAGACAAAAGAACAATGAAACTCCCATTACGTAAGCGTTGTGCGGTTGCTAGCGGATCGTGTCATTCTTTCATTAAAGAACTTGAATGGTGAACTCTGCTGAAGAGAATCAAGAGGAATTGGCTTGTGCTGAAGAGGAGCGCTTCTTTGGGAAAATTCAGTATCTACGACAAGAGTATGGATATATCCGTGCCAAGTCAAAGATCTTCGGTATACGGGACATTACGTTCAGCTACACGGACACTCCCCGGTCGGTGATTGAAGGGCTGTCCATTGGAGATCAAGTTTCATTCAGCTTGAACATGTATTCGTCCGGGAAATTCTCGGCAAAGGATGTGAAAAGGGAATCTTTCGCGCAAAGCACCTCTGCCGATCGTTCTATGTCTCCCGTGACGTCCATTTCCTCATCCGAGAACGCTTCTGACAGTGCTCATGGACACATTTCGTTTTGTGAGGCACAGACTCGTTGTCCCTCGATCCTTCCGAGTGGTAATTCCCTTTTTTCTTCCCGTGATGAGGTTGAAGACAAGCCGTTTACTCCATCTTCGGCGGGTGTTACGTCCTTTTCCTCCGAAGTCGATGCCTTCCTTGAGAAGGTAGTTATGCGTGCGTACAATCCTTCAATTAGTACATGCTGGCTACAATTCTAGGTTTTTGTTTCAATTGTTCCTTGCACTATCGTGGCAGGCGGTTTCTATCCCTTCATTGTGCCTCGTGTTTCTTGCAAACAGACTCACACTAAAGCGTACATCTTCTCCTTCCGGCGACACACATGCACCTTCTTCGTATCCGCGTACTTCTTCATCCACTTGTTCCTCTGCTTCTTGTACAGCAGCTCCATCGACGACACGGCTCTCCCCACATACTTGGAAACATACGCCGTCCGAAACGACGAGCTACACATCACAGCACCCACTCTCGCCCACTCCGGATGAGGCATGTCCACGGCGAAGCTCTGCGCAATGAGATAGATTCTCGCACCCCGCAGTCTCAAGTGCTCGAAGTACTGGATCTTGTTGAACCCGTAGTTGATGTAGCCCTCTTCGTACAGCGGCGTCGTGGGCGTCAGCTTCACAATGAAGTACCTACGATTCACACATCACCCCCACACGCAACGGCTCCTGCTCCAGGTTGCTCAAGCACGTGATTCTCACCACAGCGTGCTCCGAAGCGATCTTCAGCCACTCTGGATTCACGTACTTCTGTGTGTCACTCCTAACCCTCCACTCCTACATGCGTGTCGATCTTGTTCTTCCCCAGGAAGCACCGTCCCTTCCCCAGGCACGCGCGTATGTCGTCCTTCGACGCGGGCAGGTTCTTCATCTCCCTAGGCGTTCAGTCCGGGCGGTGTTCGTACTTCAGCACGCACTTCCGCAAGCTGTTGCAGGTCTTGAGGATCTTGTACTTGTTTAGGAACACGGTGGGGATGATGAAGAGATTCGCATCATCATCCATCAGGTGTTGGGGAATGCGGTGAATCTCCTTGTACATATCGACTACTCGTGATACCCCACTCGCTGCGTTACAGTTCACCCACATGTCCATGTCCAGCATCAGGAAGTGATTGGTGCGCACCAATCGAATACCCAAGTTGCGGAGCAGATTCACGGGGAAGTCCTTGGCGTAGACGTTCTTTGGAGAGTAGGAGTAGAAAAGAGCAGACATGCGACGCGGCACATTCATCTGCCGGTACGATGCTATGGCAGAATCCAGTTCAGCGGAGGAGCAGTAGATTACAAGGGAGTAGGGACCTTCCCAGCGTTGCAGAAGATAGGGGATGAAGAAGAGACGCGATGGACTAATCGTCAGAGGGAATGCCGGGGAATACGTCGTAACGGACACAAGAGTCACTTCTGTTTCATTGCCGTGATAGATGAACCCTATTCATGAGATGATAACGGTACAACTCACAATCATCGAACAGGGAATAGGGGACCTCCTCATCGCCTTCAAAATGGCGAACGGTGACATCCATAAAGCGAGGGTCCGAATGCGAATAGGGAGAAGGGAGTCGATGGAAGGGATGAGGCTTCTTTGTGGTTGTCACAGTGGGGGGCTCCGTTCCCTTCGTTTCGCTTCTTCTATCATCCGAAGATGGTAGCACTTCGGTAGGCGACTCTGTGCCCTTCGTTTCACTCCTCTTATCAACTTCGGTTGATAACCCTTTTGCAGACGGTTCTAGCGTGGCCGTATCAAGAACTTCCTTAGGAGAAAATTGGAGCGTTGTTGGAGTCCGTAATGGCGCATCAGTAGTCTCCTCTCTTTGGGACGGAATGTGGGTTGTTGGAATCACCCCCTCATTCTCTTTCTGCTCCTTTGACAGGAGTTCAAGAGAGGGGGTCACCGGGTTCGATTTGACCTTGGGATCGGCATCTACTCCGTTCTTGGAATCACAATTGGAAAGAAAAAGCAGCTATGGTGAATGGCCAGAGAAGAAACCAAACATGATTCCTCGTCATATCACGCTGCACTGACTCCATCCTTGTATTTAGTTTTGTGTATGTATAGCTAACTGTCACACCAAACAACAACAGATCACAACAAAACGATAGAAAGAATGCACAAAAGCGACGTAAACAGACAGTGCATCTCTTCTACCCGTGCAATGCGCCTTGAAACACTCGAATTGACGAAAACCGAAGTGGAGCAAAATCACCCCTTTTCCTGGAGTAGACTCTCAAAACCGAAAAACACTTGCTATCGATCCGGTATGATCTTCTTTCCGCGCGTCATTGTTCGTAGATTGCGCTGCCTGTTGAAGAATGAGTTACGCCCGACGTCTTCAATCTGAGTACAAACACTACAGGGAGGGTGTGGCTGAAGGGATCACCATGGAGCCAAACGAAGGCTCGCTCTTGGAGTGGAATTGCGCCATTCAGGCGCCCGAGGACGCTCCCTACGAGAGGAGAGTCTTCCAAGTGCGATTAGTGCTTCCCGAGGACTATCCCATACATCCACCGAAGGCGTACTTCGTTACTCCCGTTTTCCATCCGAATATTCACTTCGTTTCGGGGGAAGTGTGTTTAGATATTTTGAAGTCGCGTTGGACTCCCGTGTGGAATCTCGAGGTGAGTCTTTTGTTTCCGAACTAATGAATAGAGCGTGTGCTTGGCGATTCAGGTGTTGCTGGCGAATCCAGATCCGTCGAGTCCGCTGAATTGTGATGCAGGTGAGGAGTCGATTGGTTGTCATTATCGTAGCGAATCTGCTTCGTTCGGGTGACAGAGCCGCTTACAACAGTCTTGCACGAATTGTACAATGATGTGTTTCTTGCAGGAATCTTGCTTTGTGTGATGCTAATTGTGTGATAATACATTCCTTTATCGAAGACTGTTCTTTGAGATGCAGTATCACAACTCCCCTTCTTCATTACAACTAACACAACACACTCCTTCAACAAACACCACCATTCATGCTGCAAATTGTACAGTGTGTTGAGGGAAAAGGTGAGCTCTTCTTGGTCTCTCTTCATTTCTTTGTCCTTCTCCAGCTCCGCAAGAAAGCGCGGGGCGAAGGAGCTGCAGAGAGAATGGAGCTCGTTTCGACATTGCTTCAGGGCTTCGTCCTACACATCACTCTCCCCATCGACAGACAACGAGGAGGAGCAATTCATGATCGATCGTGTTGTTCGGTGCACAGTACGCCAACTCATTCGGGTCCTTTAGGATGCCCAGCGATTGCAACTCTTCCTCAATGAACTCCTCCATATTGTCCAGCTCGCGCTGCGTCGCCTTCGAAATAATGCTCTCATCACTGTCGATTCTCTTTAGCCGTTTCGACGGTCGCATCTTCTCTTCATCTACATCTCACCTCCACCTCTGTTTCCCACAATCTCCTTCGGGAACCACCAGACACGAGAGGAGACAATCCATCGCAGTGGAGGACTGCGGTCTTTCCATGGGCTCATCCGTAATGGCCTCCTCCTCGTCGATTCCCAGAACCAGACAAATGTGCTCTCTTGAAAACGGTTTGTAGACGTCCTTTATGTCGTTCCAGAAGTCTTGGAGGATATTGCCCATTTGCATCGAGGTTGATTTGGTTTGGGCCACGGTTCTCGCCGTGAACCCCTTTTGAGATGGGTGTATGCGGGAGCGTAGCTTCATGTCCCAGTTGGGCGACGGCTCCTCCTTCGGATTGACGCTATCACTCTCCTCATCCTTGGACAGAGCACGGGAGACGCGACTTGGCGGATAGTCGCTGTCCAAGACCGGCTTGTCACCGCCCTTGTGGGCAATGGGTCTGTCTCCACTCTTTTGCTACAATGGATGGAGAACACAACAGCTCACCTTCACACAGGTGAAACGAACGCAGTGACTGTTGTCCAAAGGACTGGAGGAAAGAGAGAAAAAGGAGGGCTACGCTCGACTCCACGATGAAAGCGTACCTTCTCCACAATTTTCGTCAGTCGATTCACGTCGCGGATCTCTCGCTGTCTGCGGTAGTTGAGTTGGTCCTCGAATCGCGAAAACACGCTCAGGTTCTTTTCTATGATTTCCTTTCTCTCCTTGACTTCCTTCAGGTAATCCTAGTATGAACACCGTGCAGAAACACAACATCAAGCACAAGAGCCAGCTTCTTGACGGAAGAATCGTTGATCTTCTTTTTCTGATGAAGCTCTTCCTTGAACAGAGTCAGGTACTGAATGGAGGCGACGGGAAGAGGCAACAGCTCCTCCTTGGGGAAGGGGGTCTCTGCACTCTGCTTCTTTCCGGTCTTCACGCGATCCCCTTTCATAACGCGCTCTTCTATCGCGTTTTGAGGAATCAAATTGGAACCGAAATCGGGGGGATTCGTGGAATAGCCAACAATTGGAGTCATTGTGGCAAATCAGTATTCGCGATCCATTCCTTGCTAAATACATGAAGAAATCCTATTTAGTAAAGGATATCGTATCCGAGAGAAAGACACCACGGTTCGCTGTGCCGTCGTTGTTTTTACGTGTAGACCCAAGAAGGTGAATTCCATCCAGTACGGTGTGTTCAGCGGAATGGATATGAACCGCGTGTCCGTCGTCGAGGTGAATTCCACGTTCTTTCCATGGCGTTTTGTCATGGCGTAGGGAGATATTCAACCAGACGAACAGAGAGCCTGCCGCGAACGGCGTGCTCGACAGGAGACTGGGCGTCTCTTCCAAGGCCGAAGTCTGCCAGACGTGTGGCAAGAACATCGCCACATGTCCCGGACACTTCGGAACGATCCATCTCGTCATGCCCGTGTTCCATATTGGGTTTATCAACATGATTATCGGTATTCTGCGTTGCATATGTAAAGTACCGGTTCCTCGCCCTCTTCACGATAGAAATGCGGGCGGTGCCTGCTCTGCTACGAGGACAGGGAGTACTATCTGCGCAAGTTCCTCAATCCCTACACAGACGTCCTGCACAAGCGTCAATATAACAAGCAAGTGATCGATATATGCAGGAAGGTGATCGCGTGTCCCTACTGGTATGCGTTATGTCCCTAGTGTTCTGTAGTCATGCCCCCAACGGAGAGGTGAAAAAGATCCCGGGAACGGCGTCCATCCGCATCGTGCGTTCCATCCCGGCTGCGTCACCCATAGGAACACATCATTCCTGCGAATCGTTGCACGGAGAGCGAGCTGGAGGAAGAGAAGATCTCCTTTGAGAGCTGCTGCAAGTACGACGGCGAGATCCGCAGCTACATCGACAAGGCCTGCGTAATCATTCTCGTCGCCATTAACCGCAGGAAGACCTCACGCCGCAAGTGGTGCTGGACCTCTTCAAGCGCATTCCCTCCGAGGACCTCCCGCTGATTTGGATCAACGAGGAGGCGGGTCGTCCCGAGAACCTCATCCTGTCCGACATCGTCGTGCCGCCCGTGACCATCCGCCCGTCCGTGCAGATGGAAAGCACCAACGGCAGCAACGAGGACGACATCACGATGATCCTGCAGGACATCGCGCGGTCCAACGCGCAGCTGCAGACCTCCGTCGCCAACGGCGCCAACATGCGCATCGTGATGGACAACTGGGACCACCTCCAGATCCTCTGTGCCGAGCTGATCAACGGCGACCTGCCTGGCATGTCCGCGCTGGTGAAGTCCGCCGCGCCCAAGCGCTCGCTCGTGCAGCGACTGAAGGGCAAGCAGGGCCGCTTCCGAGGCAACCTGAGCGGCAAGCGCGTGGAGTTCAGCGGTCGAACAGTCATTTCGCCCGACCCGAATCTGTCGATCGAGGAGGTGGGCGTCCCGATTATTGTGGCGAAGAAGCTGACCTACCCGGAGCGCGTCACCTCGTTCAACATCGACCGTCTCCGCCAGATGGTTCGCAACGGCGCCAACCACTACCCGGGGGCCAACATGATTCGCTCGAACAACAACCGTCCGATCAGTCTCATGTACGGCGACCGCGAGCGCGCGGCGGCGAACCTGCGCATCGGCGACATCGTGGAGCGTCACCTGATCGACGGCGACGTGTCGCTGTTCAACCGACAGCCGTCGCTGCATCGCATGTCGATCATGAGTCACCGTGTGCGCGTGCTGCCGTGGAAGACCTTCCGCTTCAACGAGTGCGACTGCGCGCCGTACAACGCCGACTTCGACGGCGACGAGATGAACATCCACATTCCTCAGACGGAGGAGGCGCGCATCGAGGCGCGCGAGCTTATGGGGATCAAACACAACATCGTGAACCCGCGCAACGGCGAGCCGCTGATCACGGCGACGCAGGATTTCATCACGGGCTCCTTCGTGCTCACGCAACGCGACGTGTTCTTCTCCAGAATGGACTTCTGCCGGCTGGTGGCGTTCCTGAGCGACGCGCAGGAGGTGGTGCGCGTGCCGACGCCCGCGCTGCTGAAGCCGGCGACGCTGTGGACGGGCAAGCAGGTGTTCAGTCTGCTGCTGAAGCCGAACCCCGACGAGGGCGTGTTGCTGTCGCTGGAGATCAAGGCGAAGAACTTCAGCACGTCGCAGCTGGACCCGAACCTGTGGATGTGCCCGAACGATGGGTATGTGGTGATTCAGAACAGCGAGCTGATGTGCGGAAACATCGACAAGGCGTGCATCGGAGGCAACAAGAAGGGTCTCGTGTGCGTGCTGGTTCGCGACTTCACACCAGAGGACACGGTGAAGGCGATGGGTCGTCTGACGAAGCTGACGTCGCGCTTCCTGCGCGATTACGGGTTCACCATCGGTCTGGACGACGTCTCGCCAAACGAGCACCTGCTCCAGAAGATGCACGAGGTGGTGGCGAAGAACTACGCGAAGGTGGACGAGACGATTCACGAGTACAACGAGGGCAAGCTGGCGCTTCGTCCCGGCTGCAATGCGGAGCAGACCCTGGAGAGTATCTGCTCGGGCCTGCTGTCGGACATTCGCGACACGATCGGCAAGTTGTGCATGACGAACCTGCCGAAGACGAACTTCCCGCTGATCATGGCAACGTGCGGCAGTAAGGGCTCCGCCATCAACATCTGCCAGATGATCTACTGCGTCGGACAGCAGGTCGTGTCGGGCGCGCGTATTCCCGATGGGTTCATCCAGCGATCGCTGCCGCACTTCCTCCCCAACGCCAAGGAGCCCAGCGCCAAGGGCTTCGTGGCGAACTCCTTCTACTCGGGTCTGACGCCGATGGAGTTCTTCTTCCACACGATGGGCGGTCGCGAGGGTCTGGTGGATTCCGCCGTGAAGACCGCCGACACGGGGTACATGCAGCGTCGTCTGATGAAGGCGCTGGAGGACCTGTGCATCTGCTACGACAACACGGGTGGCGATTGGGGGCGTGTCTGAGACGTAGTGCGCACGTCGGCGAACGAGATTGTGCAGATCGTGTACGGCGACGACAGTCTGAACGCGGTGGCGGCTTGGCGCGCGCGTGATGTGTAGAGTTACATGGAGTCGAACAACGGTCCCGTGGACTTCGACCGCACGTGGTCGGTGATCCAGCTGCAGTACCACAACCACGACACGCACGAGCCGGGTGGGCGTTACATGTTCTCCTAACGTGTAGTCCTGCGACCCTCGCAGATCCTCGACCTGAGCGAGCAGCTGATCAACGAAGACCGGTTCGTGAAGATGTGCGGCGACTCCAACCACGGATTGAAGTTCATCTCCGAGACCACGGCGTTCGTGCAGGGCATTGCTGCCAAGGCGTCGCTGCAGCGCGTGTACAGTGGTCATGACGACGGGTATGATTACCATGGACCGCCAGCGATCACGCCGCACTATCCGATCGACCGTTCGCCCAGCGCGGCGGGCGTGCGTCGCGCCAAGCAGCTCCCCATCAGCGAGGTGACGGCGACGCAGCTGCGCCACTTCTTCGACGTGCTGTACCAGAAGTACCAGCGCGCTATCGTGGAGCCGGGCGAGCCCGTCGGCGCGCTGTCCGGCGAGTCGTTCGGCGAGCCCGCCACGCAGATGACGCTGAAGACGTTCCACTTCGCGGGCGTGGCGTCGATGGATATCACGCAGGGCGTGCCGCGAATCAAGGAAATCATCAACGCGACGCCGTCGATCTCAACGCCCATCATCACGGTGGAGTTGCTGAACAACCAAGTGGGGGACAGCGTGGCGCGTGAGACGTAGGACGAGATCTCGGCGCGTATCTGCAAGGGTCGGCTGGAGCGCACGCTGCTGGGCGAGATCGCGGAGTACATCAAGGAGGTGTACACGCCCGAGACGTGCTTCCTGGAGGTGAAGCTGGACGAGGAGGCGATTCAGAAGTTGTACTTGCCCGTAAGCGTGAGTGGACGTGCTGAGGCGTAGATAACCGCAGAAACGGTGCGTCGGTCCATCATCAACTCGAAGCTGAAGCTGAAGATCAAGGAAGACAACATCTGCACGGTGAGTCGGTCTAGCTTGCGCATCACGCCGCCGCCTCCCGCCATCACTGCCGCCAAGCGTAGTCGTGTTGTTGGGGTGTGAGGAGTAGCCACGCGCAATCGCGGGGATGACCAGTACTTCACGCTGCAGCGCCTGAAGGAGATGCTGCCGAGCGTGATCGTGAACGGCATCTCGACGGTACATCGCGCCGTGCTGAACAAGGTGGAGAAGCCGACGGTGCATATGAACCTGCTGATCGATGGGACGGGTCTGTTGGCGGTGATGGGCACGGTGGGCGTGGACCACACCAAGACGGTGACGAACCACGTGATGGAGATCTACTCGGTGCTGGGCATCGAGGCGGCGCGCACGGTGCTGATTCAGGAGGTCTCGAATACGTGGGGTGTGTTGGGGTGCGATGAGGATTAGATATGGTAGCTATGGCTTGTCGATTGATATTCGCCACCAGATGCTTCTGGCGGACTGCATGACGTAGGGTCTCGGGAGTGGAGTGAGGGGTAGGTTTAAGGGACAGGTGCTGGGCATGACGCGATTCGGAATTGAGAAGATGAAGGAGTCCGTGCTAACGCTGGCATCGTTTGAGAAGACGGCGGACCACTTGTTTGACGCTGCGTTGCACGGGAGAAAGGACCAGATTATCGGAGTGAGCGACCGCGTGATTTTGGGCATTCCGATTCTGGTCGGCACTGGCGTCTTCTCCATCATGTATAAACCGTGCAACTTCGGAACAATTCCGGAGAGAAAGGAGACTCTTCTGTGATTGTTCATTTCTTTCCAGCTTCGTCATGTTTGTTTGTGCAAAGGCGTTCTCTCGCATCGGCTCGCGCTTCCTCCCCTCCGTCTCCTCGAGAGGCTTTGGTGGTGAGGTTTTCTGCCATGGCGTGAGCGATTAGTGACTTTCACGCTGAAAACGTTCGTGGACGAGTTCACTACGGAAGAGGTGAAGATCACTGCGGAAGAAGGGAAGACCATTCTCGAAGCGGCGCAGGACAACGGCGCAAGCATCAATTGTCGCGTCTCCCGGGTAGTGTAATGCGTAGCTTTCTGCGGAGGCAACTGCCACTGCGGAGGCTGTCAAATCAAGCTGTCGCAGTTCCTGACGGACAGAATCCCTCGTCCCACGGACGCGGAGAAAGAGGTGCTTAAGAAGTGTGTGGACGTCGATGAGAGGTCGCTTCGAGCGTGGCGTGTTATGCGTAGTTCTCGGTTGGCGTGCCAGACGAAGGTCAACAAGGCGATGGAAGGCAGAGTGATCGTCGTTCCTCTTGCAATCTGATGCGTGTGCTTGTTTGTTCCATCCATCAGTGCTCTTGTCACAGCACGTCCCTCCTGCACAGGAGGAGTGGAAGAAACAAGTAAATACAACTGCCGGAATACAAAAGTATTGTTCCGTTTCCAACCCTCCTGCATTTTGCGTCATAATCGCGGTCATATTCCTCTCACACCTTCCTTAATACAACTTGGCAGGTCGCTAATACTATTGCATTCGTTTCCACTCCCTGTGCGCGCTTAACCGTCGTAGTTGTTTCCTCCTTCTTCCGTCCATCCTTTTCTCCCGCCCCTTGCAAGATGAATAGTTCTGCTAGTTACAATTCCCTATTATATGATCGTAGGGAACGGGCGCTGATACAGTGACACGTAGAAGACCCGGAACCGAAGGGAGCTGCCTCCTCGTACAAGCACGACGATTACGACTTCGGATTTCGAAATTACGGCGATCCGACCGGCCTGAACAACTCAGACCGTCTAATGGCATTGAATTCTTCGATTAGACAGAGCAGTGTCCGATCGCTTCTCCCCGATCACGACAGCTATTTGGAAGATGGATTGTACGGATTGGGAGACGACAACTACCTCAGTGAACTTTCTGGAAACGAAATGGTAGACTTGTCGAGTGTTCCGCGCGGAGACGTCAATTTTAACAAGAGCAGCATGTCTCTGTGCTCCGGTTTTTCCGTTTTGGATGTGTCCAAGCCCTATCACGCAAATCAGTCCTTTTCCCTCCATTCCCTTTACAACGACGGAAATGCGCGATTCGGCGACAATCTAAATCGTCTGCGCGGCACATCCCCGAAAGACCCCTCCTCGCAATTGCTCAGCGAGCCGCCGCTCTTCTCCGACCTCGACTCCCTCGTCTCTCATCCCCGTCCCTCGCTCTTCTCCGACCGCCCGTCGCACTCCCGTATGTACTCCAGCCCGTCCTTCCAGGCGCCGTCGCTTTCCGCTCCCTCCCTTTTCTCCCACTCTGCTCACCCTTCGGACTGCTTCCTGCCCACGCACTCGCGGCACAACTCGGAGTTGTACAGAGGTAAGAGAGTTGGAGGGAAATGACGTGCAGAGGAGGGAACGCCAATCGATGGGTTCCACTTCCCTCCACATGCCGCGGACCTTCCAAAAGAAGGTTCTACAGAGCCGGTGAAGAAACTCCCGTACGCGTGTCGCGACTTCAAGAACGGCAAGTGCACGCGCGGGGAAAGCTGCCGTTTTTTGCACGTGCTCGAGCGTAAGGGTGTTGGTGGGAAATGACGGATAGCGGAAGGAAACAGTCGTGTGCGACAAGTCGGAGTTGGCGGGAAATGTCACGTGTAGAAGAATGCCCAAATTTGTCGCGATTTCTTGCGAGGGCAGTGTCAGCGCAAGAACTGCAAGTTCGTCCACTCGCTCGCGGGATATCCGGACTATCCCATGTGGGCGTTTCGTTGGAGGGTGATGCATAGGAATGGAGGGAATTCGTACGCGATGGCGGGAATGGAGAACGGGTATGGTGGCTATCGAACCGCGGGGTATTTGAATTGTGGGGGCGATTGGGGGGAGTGACGGATAGATGGAGGGAAGCAGCTGTGCACGTCGCAGTTGAACTACAGTGCAGCGCCCTTCACGATGCCGACGGATCATTCCAACGACGGTGAAGAGAGAAGTCAGATTAGCAATGGGGATGCGAGTCGATCTGAATTGGAGGAAATGGGAAGCGATTCGTGCGTTAGCCATTCCTCATATCAAATGGAGAAGGAGTGAAGAAGAGTGTGGTTAATGAGTGTAACATTTCTATGTTATTATTCAGTGGTATTTTCCTTTAATTGCTTATCCGCATTAGCATAACTGTCATTACGTGGGTTTGTTGCAAGCATTTCAAATTGACAGTGCATTAGCATCTGTTATTCTGTTACAAGGATTTCAAATCGATAGTGCATTAGCATAAATGTTATTCTGCTGTAAACACTCCAAACCAACAATGCATTAATGCAACTATCACGACATCATTCTCTCACAAACACCCCAAATCGACAATGCATTACCACCACTTCGACAACACTCTCGACACCGTGTTGATAAGCCAGTTCTTCCTCTGCTTCGCCTTCTCCTTCTCCTCCAGCTCGTGACGCTTCTCCTCTAAACGGCTCTCAATGGAGCTGAATCCGTAGTTCGTCAACGCCTCGTCGCCCGTCTCGAAGCTGTCCATAATCTCGTCGACGAAGCCAGGCTCCTTCTATTCCTCACCAGGAATACTGAATCATACGACCGATTTGGACTCCTTCACTTCCACCGGGTTCTGAATCAGCGATCTACACCTAAGACAAGAAATCGAAAGCAACTCGATGGATTTAGTGATCACGGGCTTCAGCGACTCTCCCTTCACTTCACTGCAGTCCACGATGACCTGTCCACTCTTCTTGTTGAAGGTGATGGACTTCACTCCCGCAATGCCGATGATCTTGCGCTGAAGCTCATCTCGGACTGCACTGTCCTCCAATCCAATCATCTAGGACTCACATTCCCCACCCGATCTCCACATCAAAGCAGTACTCGACGTTCTCTGTTCGTTTCGCATTGTACACGTCGTAGTCGCACAGGGGATTGCTCATTGTGGGATTGAGGGAACGGCTCAAGTATTTCCGAACGTTCATGAAAAAGCCCTCAGCAATCTTCTTCTCGTTTTCGTTGTCCGACCAGTACATGCTCGTCTAACTATGAGGACGCGTATCCGTGTCCAGACCATAATGGTTCGAAGCTCAATGTTCTGAGCCAACTGCTCTTTGACTTTTATATTATTTGATAGAAACTCAACGGAGCGCGCAGCAGCGAGACGAATATACTCGTCGTCGTAGTTCATGTATTTGATAAGGTTATCGAGAAAACCTAGCACTCAAACGGAATGTACACCGTCGTACCATCCATGCTCATCAACGCTTCCTGTGCATCGGGATCTGCTGCCAGTTGCACGATGTGCTGAACAGTACCCCTCACGCTACTCACAATATCATCGCCTATGATACTGTCCATCGATATTCCAGTCCTCCTTTCTCCTTCAAACAATCAATGGCTCCTTCAATACAACGCTCTCTAACAAACACCCCCACGCACTCTTGAATGCATTTAAAACGGTCAT
>ERZ1106948.425-NODE-425-length-19931-cov-31.586738_pt1 | contig 19931 bp, 33 predicted proteins | sample MGYA00403673_ERZ1106948 | MGnify/ENA primary metagenome ERZ1106948 (study PRJEB35170, sample SAMEA104062409) | human gut metagenome | biome: human gut; feature: human-associated habitat; material: faeces | place: Denmark | collected 2012-05-07 ...
GGCATGTCTGATCATCACTCCATTGACCAAGAATCCACTTTCAAGAATGACATGACGCGGACACTGGAATGTGTTGCTTTCTTCATCATCTGTTGTGAGTGTTGTGAGTGTTGTGAGTTTTGGAAGGTCTAGCCAGTCGATTATCACCCCTTAACTTTACTCTGCATGACCAACGACGAATCATCTTCAATGAATGCAAATGCGTCTTCTCCCATTTGAATGGAGGTCAACTCAGGCAAGTCTATTCCATCACCGAAACAATACACAATCACTCTCAAACGCAACATAATAACACTCACAGAAGGTGAACGCGCCAGACTCAACGGATTTGAGTGAAGGCAAATCTTGTCATTATCCTCTCTTTCCTCGCCCACTCTCCAACTGTAATGATGAGGCATAGAACGCGTTGTCACCAAATCGAATGGATTCCAACTCTGAGAAATCTAGTCAATCGCTCACACAAGAAGAAACAACTCTTAAATGCAGCATTATCACAGTTATGGAAAGATTCCTCACCAAAGCGGAGCGATTTCAGCTTTGGCAAATCTAGTCATCAGTCCATCCAACAACTGAACACTATTCAACTGTATGGATTTTGTGTCATAGAATGCGTTACAACCCGTTTGAATGGACTCCAACGCAGGCAAGTCTAATCAGTCAAACGCACAAGAAGGAATGACTCTCAAACACAGCACGGTTACTACTATTGAAGGCATAATCACCGCACTTGAACGATCTGAGAGAAGGCAAATCTAATCGTTACTGACAGGAAAGAACCATCTACTCTTTAACTCTAAAGGCGCATAGTAGAAGTTTGCACTACCTCCTTCACCAATACAGCCGATCTCAATCTCTTCCAGTGCATCCACATTCTCAATCTCACACACAGTGTAATCAGAGAAGGAGTAACAACCAATCTTCAATGACTTCAACTTGGGACAGTTCTTCAAGTAGAAATGACGATAGCTAGCGTCGTCATAACTATCCTTGCTCTTCGTGAAACTGTTCCTTCCAATTTCGACTTTCTCCAACTCATTCATTCCAATCCACTTCAATTTATGTATATTGTCAAAACACTCATCACCCACAATCAGGGATTTGAGAGATTCCATTATCCCAAAGTCCAGATCCATTAACAGCCAGTCTTCTCCACTGCAGCAATAATCACTCACAACCAGTTCTTCAATACGATTATAAAACACTTCATTCTCTGGAGTGATCACAACTCTCAAATGCCCATCATTCAACCACTCACCATCATACACAACATCGCCATTTCGGTCATACTGAACACCCCGACCCCATCGCATTCCGTCGCATATCTCGCCCTCGTACTTAATCTTCTCAATGTCTGAATAGTACTTGCGACCATAACATACATTCACTCTGTATACTCGAAATCCTTCATACACTCTGTGGTTGTCCTTGTTGTACAACACGCCCCACCCACACGGTTTCTTGTTCAACACATCACCCTCCCAGCGATCGCCCTCCACGTTCAAATCCAGTATCTGGTTGTGTTTCACCTCACTCAAATCAACGTCATTCACCTTCAACAACACTCTGTTCTTCACATCCGCAATCACAACCACTTCTTCCACACCGCTCTCCACAATCACAGAATCGTCCACTCTCGACAATCCATTGATCGCGTAGAACCCAGGATAGTCAAACGAGTAAGCATAAGAGAAGCAGCTCGACTGGTAACCAGCTGGAAATTTGGTAACCTCAGAATCCTGGAGCTTGCTTATGAGTTCGCTGAAGATCGGCGATACGCTATCAAACTTGATTCGCTCCACAGACGCTCTTACGAACGGGTGCTAATCGTCACATCACAGAGAAACGCTCACTTCCAACAATTCAGCCACGGATGCTCTCTTCTCAACGTCCTTCACCAAACATCGATTCACGAAGTCGACCAAATCGCAAGACCAAATCGTGGAAAGGGATGGAGGATCACCGTCCAATACAGCCTTCTTCACCTCCTCCTCACTACGTCCGGCATACGGATTACCGATTCTAGCCATTTCGATGATGCTGATTCCAAGAGACCATACATCACTCTTATAACATATCGCTCCCCCAAACACTTCAGGAGCCGTGTACATGGAAGAATGGCGAATACACTGCCTCTTTGAGCAATACTCTTTCAGATGAGTATCAATATCGAACACATCCAACTTGACAATTCCATCATGTGAAAGAAGCAGGTGGTTGGGCTTGACCGCCTATTCGTCAATACCACCGTCATTCATTTACCCCATGAATGATATTCTTGCGATGAAGAAAATCCAACCCCAACAAGCAACAACTCGCCACCATTTGCAATTCGTCCTCATTCAATCCATTTCCCCTCTTCAAATAGTCCCCTATCAATCCATGACAACTATACTCTGTCACAATCTGTTAATCACTCCCTTCAGCAATACTCACCCAATACTCGTTCTCTTTGGGAGTAACGTCAACAAGCCTCACGGTATATGGCGATTCACATTCCTTTAGCAGCTTCGAGACGCTCTCAATCACTGTCGTATCTGAGCTCCCTTTCACTTTTCTGATAGTCACTGGTTTGTGATATAGCTCGCTCTCTGCATAATGTTCTTCCCAAGAGTCACTAGGCCTAATCCACTTCCTACAACACAAACACTCTATTCAAATTCTTTGACAATCTCTGTACAATCTCCTGATTCATATTCCTCTGTGAGAATACCGAATCGTGTTGATTAGTAAATCCTCAGTTCCAAGAGAATCTACGGTAATGGGTGTGCTGCTATCAAACAACTCCAAATCGATGACCATATCCATCCATTCCACAGTCTCCAACAAACACGGCTAATCCTCCTTCACTCCTCTTAAAAGACGGATCTGAAACTTATCCTGCAAGAGGATGATGTGATTGCGAACAGCATCACGAATCCTCTCTTCCTTCAGAGCCGTATTCTTCTTTCCCCTCTCCACCTCATCTGGTTTCACAAGAACACCCACTAAACTCTCCTCCGGGATCCAATCCACAATTCTATAGTACAAGCGCTTTCGTTCTATTATATCTATTCCTCACAAGCAGCACAATAATACATACTCATTTCACATACACACGACTCCAACACCTTCTCACTGTCCATCTCCTTACCATCAACACGGAGCTGCATCCAGCACATATTCACGATCATGCACATATCGGACAAGGACAAGGACAAGCCACCGTTCTCACTCGCTCCACCCTCTTCTTTCAGCTCCGGACACGCTAATCCTGAGACAGAACAACGAATCCATACAGGCAAGAATGAACAAAACGTCCCCAAACAACTGGGACAGTACAGAACGGGGAACAGCGCAGAAGAAACGCAGCAGCACCAATGCTGCACGAACACCCAGCGCAAGAAGCGAACTCTCCCGCCACCGCTCCCTCTCTCTGTGAATGATTGGGACCACACACGCCGTGAGCTCGGGAACGAACACCTCGACGTACTCCTCAAACACCGCCTGGTCCTCGCAGATCTCTTCGGTGCACGACGCGCACGGCACCAGCACGTGGGTGAGGAGCGCGATGAGTTCGTGGAGCGCCAGGGACTGATAACGCGCGTCCTGCAGGTTCGCTCGGATGCGAGGAAGGTCGAAGGTGTGGAGGAAGAGGAGAGGCGATTGCTCGCGCAGACGCAGCAGTGTGGTCGTCTACAGAACAAGAGAGAAGAGCAGGGAACGATCGTTTTGAACGGAGGACGGGCGTGGGGGTTCATTGTGGCGCACTGACGAATCAAGACACTCAAATCGTTGGGGATGTTGTGGTACACGAGATCGGGGTGGTGTTTCTGAAGCACAGTCCATCCCTTGAGGTACAGCGCGTCCTTCTCGTAGCAGTTTACCCTGGGATTTACGGAATTCCAATCATACCCACCATTTTGGAATCGTTGGCAGTTGGTTGTGCTCGATCACGTCGTTGATGAAATCGAAGTCCGCGTACGTGTCCGAAAACGGCACGATTCTCGCCAGCAGCTCCGTCAGCAGAATCCCGTAGGAGTAACTGCACGTGAGTCTTCTCTTCAGCACACACATGTCCACACGACTGTTGTACTTGCCGCCGCTCATGACCTCGGGAGCCATCCACTGGAGCGTTCCCTCCGTGCCGTAGAAGCCGCCCTCGTCCTCGGTTCCGTCCATCTAGTTCATGAGTGTGAGAGAGGAGGACAACGAGTGTGGGGTTTGTCAGCATGCTTCGTAGGGTGTGTCGTGATGGGAGAGTGGTCTCTTCAGTTTCAATGCTTGCTCGTGAAGAATGCACACCCCCACTTCCATCCACATTACTGCAAACCCCCTCCTCTTCAATCACCGTCAGCCCGAAGTCAGCCACCTTCGCCTCATAATGCCTCCCCAGCAGGATGTTGTCGCTCTTCAAGTCGCGGTGAATGATCGCGTTGTGATGACCCTGCAGGTACTCCATGCCCTGCGAGATCTCCAACGCGAGCTCAACACATATCCTCCCGAATAACGGCTTGGTGAAGTCGTGCAGATAATCCGCCAAAGAGCCGTTTTCGCACCACTCCGTCACCATTCCTACGTGAGGCGGCTCCAGCGACGCACCGATGTACAGGACGATGTTCGGGTGGCGCAGCTATGCGTTACGGGCTGTATGCGACTCGCACACCACTCAGGATCGACACCTCGTACTTCATCTCGTTCAGCAACTCTTCAGACATCTCGTTCACTTGAAACTCTTTCACTGCGACATAGGTGCCTCGATAGCGCGCCTTTGGATCAGACAAGAGAAAGACTATCACCTTGTAAATGCGACCGAATGCACCCTGACCCGCCTGGCGAATCACATCAAGCTCGTCGAAGTCGATGGACCAATCACTCTGGAGAATGGTTGTGACGTCACTGCTGTCATCTCGAGGAATCTATGAATAATCGTAAAACAAGGCAAAGGACCCGATTTGACTCGCTATCGCTTCTTGCATGATGATTACCCTTTTCACTGCTCGTAGCCCCAGAGGAATAGTTGTCACTATGACTTGCAGATTGCCTCAGTCCCAGAAACGATAGGACCACATCCTTCAAGTTCGCTGATTCGTTGATCGTGTCGTTGATCATCTACCCTTCACCTCAAAATCGGATTCCAAACCTGAATCAACAGACTGAGCTGCTCTTTCTGCTGCTTCCTCGTGGAAAGATCAAGCAGTGATTTCATTGCGAAGGATGGGACCGATAATCCCCTTTCGAGTAGGTAGGGTCGCACTCGGTCTCGCAAAATGGGAATTCTACCCATCGTTGCTACACGCAAGAACTACTTCACGATTGGGACTTCCACACGGATATCCTCATCATTCACAGTGCAGAGAAGACAGACCCTCTCAAACAGATCACGTCCCTCAATGATCTTCTCATTCTCGAATCGCAGATGGACGAACTCCCCTCTTTCCTCTGTCATAAAGAAGAAGTGTGTTCCAGTTCCACGCTCATCCAAATGGGAGGGATCCCACCGAGAGCGGATTCCGCATTCCTGTGGACGCAGTTGCGAAACATGATACGCAGATCTTCATCCTACGTCGTAGGCAAGAGACAGAGTGTGTATGAGCCGTCGTTGAAGAGGAGATCGTCGAAGTCCATTTCAGTGAAGGATAATGGCGGTTCTGCGTAAGGTTCCTCTTTTGCATTCCTGCTCTAACACTGTGTAGCAAGATGGACGAGTATACAAAGATGTTGGAACGGTCTCGCACTGGCGTCGTGCTGAATCGAAAGATGATTCTGAAAACGGACAAGATCCCCAGCAAGTGCGAAGAAACAGTACTCACTTGTCCCTCTCTTGTTTCTGTAGACCACTACGGGCTTCGCCGGTGTTTCTTCCTTCACCGGATACGACCCATGGAATGTGTATTCGTGCGCGCAGCCGGACGAGTCGAGCATCTACAGTATTGTGAACATGCTCCACTCGCAGGGAGACGAAGCGCTCGAAATCATCTGGATCAATCTCCGAGAGGAACCGTCAATGTTTTCTCGCATCTCCTGCCTTAGCTGTAGCTTCATCAACGGCGTGTCCTATGTGCTGCGAAAAGGGGACGAACCGTTTCAGAACCTGTTCAACGACGAGTCCGTGATCACAAAGAGTAAGGTGGAGAACATGGAGAAGCGATTGAAGAAGGACGTCATGAATGAGTGCCGTGTGGTCGGCAACGGGTGCAACATCGTCGTCCAGAACGAGGAAACCCTCCACAACGTAGTCCTTCTGTCATCGATTCATCGTAGTTGCGCAAGCAGATTCTCCATGTGAACACCTCGTCTCTGCTCACGACGCGGGAAATGTTCTACATTGTCGGGACAAGGGGGTATGACACCAACTACTGCCGCATTCCGATCATCGAGACCAATCCGCCGTCCATTGTTCCGCTAACTCCGCCTTCTTACACCTAGAACGCGCTATCAGAAATCGTGGAGATTTTGGTCAAGAACAGCAACAGCAAGAGCATCGTGTTCTCGGACATGAGCGGACACAACAAGAGCACCTACTGCGCCGCGATCGGGATTCTCGTCCGCGTGAGCACTCGCCTCTCTTCTTATCCGCAGAAATGGAAGTTCCTTCTCCGCCAGTTCCAGGAGAGGCACAGCGAGCTGCACCGCCTGCTGAGTCCCACGATGGAGAACGACTCCGCGGAGGCGCTGGAGGCGGGCACGCCCTCTGACGCCACCGTTGTCGAAGTGAACGAGGATGGAACCGGAGGCGATGTGTCGGTCACACCCACGACCCCAAATCGTGACTGTTTTTGGCATTCCATAATCCGCAGCGATTCTGTATCATCTTGAGGACCTTCCCGAAGTGGATCTCTCCACAGAACCCACCGAAACGGAAAAGCCGCGCTGGGAGAACAACGGAAGACCGCTCCCGACGGAGAGCGACAACATCCATCTCTTCTACGTAGAATCGCGGGAGGCGTTTCAGTGTAGGACTCGCTGCTGCAGAACGGGAACTTCGCGGTGATCATGAATCTGACCAACTTGTTTGCCGCGGGACTTCGCGTCAAGTCGCTGGTGGACAGCGTGATCCAGCTGCAGTCGCCCGTGTACAGCATCCTCGAGCACATCGTGCGCGTGCGCCAGAGCATCATCCTCGCCTCCAACAAGACGGAGAAGTCGGCGTGGGAGGATCTGGCGGTGAAGCTGCTTCGGAAGTACTACCTGATGATCGCTGTGGGGCTGTACCTGCACGAGACGCAGGGCGCGGAGCACGTGACGTTTATGCAGTGGCTGGAGGTCACGCCCACGGTGTACGACTTGTACAACTCCATCAACATCGCGCACATCGACCAGTATTTGAGCGTGAACTTTGGGGACAATTCGGGGTATATGTTCTCGAACCTGTCGCTGGGGACTTCGGGGTCGTTGCGCGTTGTCTTGATGATCCATAGATACCTGAACGTGCACACACTCCTGCTGCAGCAGCAAGTCACCGATCAGGAGAACAACATCGTGGCGAAGCAACTTCTCCTGAAGTGCCACCAGCGCGAGCCCGTTTTCGGCACGATTTTCACCAAATATCTGGTAAGCGGTATGTGGCGCACTTACAGACAGAACCTGAAGGAGATTACCAACTCGTGGTCCTCGCTGCCGAGCTCCGTTCCGAAGCACCTGTTCATCGTGAACATTCACCGCAGTCCCTCCGTGTTGGCGATGGGAAGAGAGATGACGCGTAGAATCATCGACCACTCGCTGTTCTGTTTGCGCGACCGAGTGTCTCCTCTGATGTGGGCGCGGCGGTATTGTGTTATGTGCAGGACGTCGCCCTCCTACGCGAACTACGACAACCACAGCGAGGCGCTGGACCAGATCGAGACGAGCGTGGTGAAGGAGCTGGACGCGTTCGACAACGCGTACTTCGTGCTGTCCGGATACAACCAGGAGAGCCACTCGATCGAGAACTACAAGCAGCTGATCCGTCGCGACGCCGTATTCACCTCCAAGTGAGACTGCGTGATCGGCGTGACCATCAGAGAGGGGTTCACCCAGTTGTTCTCGTCCTCGCTGCCCAGCACGGAGTCCATCCACATCCACTACAGTCGAATCAGCAGCAATCACTACTCCATTCCCTCCACACTCTCCGTCGACCAGTCGCACTCTCGCACTCTCTTCAGCCCTAGATTCATCGCCCTCGTGCGCTCCATTCCTCCCAAGCACGAAGCCGCCTCCACCGTCGTGCTCTTCTCGCACAACCTCAGCGGGCTGCTCTTCCACCTCCCGCTCCTCCAGCTCGTTTACCTCCATCTCCGCGACGACAGTCAGAAGACCGACGACTCTCTCCTCCGTGGGCTCCCTCTCTCTCCGTCACCTCTAGCCTCCATCATCCCCGACTCCGACGAGGAAGGCTTCTCCTTCTCCTATCTCATGTGTCTGAACGTCGTCGTCGATCTGTGCAGACTGCTCTCCCGCGGGTACGGACACCTCTACCGCGTGTTCGGCGTGATTCGCGCCAGCATGCTGGACACCATCACTCCCGTCGACGGCAAGAATCCCCTCGAAAACGACTTTTCCACAAATCCGGAGGATTTCGTTCCGCTGTCGCTGTTCGAGTACATCGCGCAGCAGTACGCGCTGTACAACACGCACTCCGTTGCGGAGAGCCACAACAACCACTCGTTTTTGTATCTGCGCTACCTCCAGTCGCTGCAGAAGCTCGTGTATCTGATGATTATCGACGACTATCTGGAGGTGAGGGTTGGGAGGGGCGTTTCATGTAGTACTACGAAACCGCGGGAAACGCGATGTCGTTCACGCAGTGGTTGGGAGGACGGCCGGAGATCGAGCTGATTCTGAACTCGCTGAACAACCCCAAGACGGTCATTTTCACGTCGCCCACGCACTTCGGGTACGATTCTTCCATCTCGTGCATTAACACTCCGATGCCGAACAGTGACGAGGCTGAGAATACACCGTCCAGCGATGCGAAGACAACCAAGGAGAAAACGCATTCCTTTGTGTACAAGCACATTAACGGTCTGGTGCTGAATCTGAACTCCATCATCAAGGACGACTATTTCCCGGGGTCGCGCAACGTGCATCTCGTACGACCTGTTCATGCGAGTGAAGTGTAGGTGCCGCAGCTCGATGGGGCCCCCAATTTCCGAGTGAGCGGCTTTATGGACCGCGTGTTCGGCGAGGGCATTCCGATGATCAGCGGAGTCGTAAACACGGTGGAGTACATCAAGAGCACGTACGGACGGAGGAATATCGTTGGCTCCTCGCGATGATGTGATGATTAGACGTGGGTGAATCTGCGCGAAGAGCCGATCATTTTCATCAACGGCAAGCCCTACTCTCTGCGAAACACCTCCGATATGATCAACAACTTGATCTTTACCGGCATTGACACGTGCCGCTTCCACCCTTGCTTCACGCGTAGAGAGCGTGTGTTGGAAATCGAGCGGAAGTTCAAGCAGGACATTCTCCAGGAGGCGTCGGTCAATCAGTCCATGATCATGGTGAATGACGAGAACGAAAAGAACCAGAGCGTGATGCATCTGCTTCCGATCACGAAGGGAAGTGTTGTTACCGTAGAAATGCGTGGAGTGTGTGAAGCGTAGTTGGAAGAGGTGTATCGCAGCATTAACCAGAGCACCCCCGATCTCCAGATTTCGCTGTTCCGCATTCCGATCACAGACGAGCAGGCGCCGCTGGCCACGACGATCGACGATTTGCTGCGAATCACCTTCTCCAATTCGCAGGACTACTTCGTGTTCAACTGTCAGATTGGCAGAGGGCGTACGACCACGGGCATGATTATCTGTTCCATGGCGCTGTCCTTCAAGCGAGGAGAGTGGCATTCGTTGATGTCGAGGATTAAGGACGCGGGAGACGCGCAGCCAGCGTCCAACCAAGACGGAAGTCAGAAGATGCTCCTTCAGGGCTACTATAGCTGTGTGACCGAGCTCATTGGAATGATGCGTTGTGGGTCGAAGGCGAAGAGGAAGCTGGACTACATCATCGATTTGTCGAGCGATATGCAGAACATTCGTGAGGTGATCTATCACTATCATGTGCGTGTCATGGGTGTATGTAACGCGTTAGTCCGCTTCCATGTCTGCCCAAGCGACGCAGAAGAAGAGAGAGGAGTCGCGGGATCGTGCGACGCACTTCCTTCACCGCTATTGCATGCTCCTCGTTCTCGCCGAGTACTTCGAGGAACACCTTCCCGACGAAACGAACCCCGTCTTCTCGGACTGGTTGAAGCAGCACGTCGAGTATTCTGCGATTATGAGTGCGATTACGCTGTCCGAGTGAACTGTTTGCCAAGAAACACGCGTATTGATTGCCCACTCCAAGAAGAACAGCTTAGATACCAAGCTTAGTGCGCTTCCAATGACGACGCTTCGAGTTGTATCTAGGGGATCAGAGCAGATGCAGAATTGCAAACCTGATAGTGTTTCCAGTACGAAGACGGAACCACTGAGGGATAGGACGGTTTTGTCTCATCTTCTTAGCGAGAATTCTCTTAGTACGAAAAGACTTTTGAGAAGGCTATGGCGATTAGAAACCAGCGAAATAACGAGTGTACCATTTCAACTTGTAGCTAAACCAATTCTGACTCTTTCCAGCCACCATTCACGAGAACAACCACCCGTCGCTAAATGCGCTACATCCCCGTTATTCCCGCTTCCATCCCAAGATCGAAATCATATCTAATTGCGTGAATTCTCGTTTCCCGTTGAACGAGATTTGTTCTGTTCGTCTCGATATTCATCTTCGCCTTCATCGAAGTGAAGAATGCAACGTAAGGGTTTGAGCCGTGGCGTTTCCAGAGTGGAGCACCTTTTGCTTACTGCGCGTAGCACAAAACAGCGAATGGATGCACGCACAGAGCAAGGCGATCAGCGTAATCCACAGTGAAGACGACATTCAAGTGTACATGCGCAGCTTCGCAGAGCTGTTTACGCAGAGGATGGGCGTTTTGACTCCAATGGGTGTTTGATGGGTAGACTGTGGCAAACCGACTCAAGGCGCTGCAGACAAATATAGGTTCGTTCGAAAACCAAGTCCGTGTTCTCAATGGTGATATTCGAGAGCTCAATCAGAAACAGACTGTCATATACGGAATAAAGCAAAACGGTGAGAAGCAGTATTGTTGTCTCACGTGCTAGATGCGAATGCGTCTTTGATATCAAATCCAAATGCCGATCGTGTCGCGTTTCTTCCAGCAAAGCTACGGGATTACTCCTCTTCGGTGTCGGAATCGGAAGCAGATGTCATCCGTGCAGCCTCACGCGTTCTTGTATTGCTGTGTCTTCATTCTAGATTCCCGTTGAGAGTGAAGAGGAGAAGACGAGAGTAAGTTCAGTGTACCGAAGTCTATCCAATCTGTCAACACAGACGGATGCTTCAACCGAGTCATCCGTCTCACAGCGAAGCAAGAAGCCTGCTCCGCCTCCCATCCCCAGCTTTGCGACCTTGAAGCAGCCGAAAGAGCCGCGTATTTCCTCGCCAACGGTGAAGCCGCCGCCACCTCCAGTTTCGTCACTCTCTGTGAAGCCTGTGAGTGATAAACCCGAACCACCCGCCACGCTCTCATCGCCAACAGTGAAGCCACCGCCACCCCCGATTCCTTCTCTGTCGGTGAAGCCTGTGGACGACAAGCCCGAGCAGCCCGTTCCTCCGCGTCCCGCGGGAATGACGTCGTTGTTGAGCGAGATTCGCGCGTCTGGAGGTCGTGTGAAGAAGGAGGAGGGAAGTGTGGAGAAGAAGAAGAGCGTGCTGCCGCCGCCAATTCCGACGTCGGCGATACCGAGTATGAGGAAGAAGAGAGAAGAGGAAGAGAGAGTGAGGAGAGAGGAGGAAGAGAGAGTGAAGAGAGAGGAGGAAGAAAGGAAGCGTGAGGAGGAGAGAAGAATGAGAGAGGAGGAAGAAATGAGGAAGAGAGAAGAAGAGAGAAGACAAGAGGAAGAGAGACAACGACAAGAAGAGAGAAAAAGGATTGAGGAGGAAATGAAACGACAAGAAGAAGAAAGGCAACGACAAGAAGCAGCAAGAAGAGAGGAAGAGAAAAGACAACAAGAAGCATCAAGGAAGAGAAGACAAGAGGAAGAGAGACAACAGCAAGAACAAATGAAGAGAGACCGCGAGGAAGAAGAGCGCCGACAGCAGCGACAGCGCATGCAGGAGGAACAACAACAGCGCGAGCTGCGCATCCAGCAACAGCGCAAGGAGCGCGAAGAGCGTGAGCGGCAGAACGAGCTCGAGCGACAGAGACGGCTGAGCTCGCCCTCCACGGCGATCAAACCCGCTCGAACGAACCGCCGCCTCTCGCTCCCTCTCGAGTCGTCGCAGTCTCTCCCTGTCGAAGAAACCTCTCCCAAAGAGGCTGTGCCAGACACCATTCGGAACAGTGTTCCGTCGGTGAAACCCCCACCCCCTCCCACACCGCCCCCATCCGCTCTGCTTCACACGACAAAGCAGCCGCCTCCACCGCCACCTCCACCTTCACAGCGTGTTTCGAGACAGCCGCCTCCTCCTCCTCCAACGAAGCACACCTCTGCCAGACCCCCTCCACCCCCTCCACCCCCTTCCTCCCTCCGTTCGTCGCTGAAGCACCCTCCGTCGCTGCGCCTGTCGACGAACAGCACCATGTCGGCGACGAGCGAGGGCGCGACGCCCACGCCGTCTCCGCTGGTTCAGAGGGCGTCGAATACAACGGAGGAGCTGAGCTTCAACTTCAAGGAGACGAGAGGAAGGAAGCTGTTTGGCGGTTCGGACACGCGCTACGCGAATCTGAACGAGAAGCGCAAGGATCTGGGAAAGAGTATGTTGGAATGACTGTTCGTCGTTTGTTGCAAAGAAACACGGGAAATGTCAAGAATGACGTAGATGTGTGTCGCATCGTCTCTCACGTGAACCTGCATGTTGCTGTAGGTGATGGCCTTGATCTCGGTTCCCTGCGAATGCTTCTTGGGGTCGTACTTCTCGCCGAAGCCCAGCAACCGAATGGAGGAGAAGTCCTTTCCGTCCATTTCCGTGATCACACGAACGTCGCGCATCAGCAAGTCCATCGTGTTGTTGGAGCACAGGAATTCGCTCAACACGTTATACAGCAGGGACAGGCAGTCGTGACCTATCCGTGAAGAGTAAGTCGGATCCAAAACCTGTCGCCTTCACCACAATGGGCGTTTCCTCGAGATTGATGCCAACCAACTCCATGTCGGTCATGTACCTGGGTATGACTCGAAATCGATATAAAAGCTCACCCAAACATTCCGAGAATGCACTGCTCGAATGCCTCCTGAAGTGAACTTCCCCCTAAAGGATCACTGAATCCATCATAGACTACACGCGTGCACTTGAATATCTGCCGTATTGTCCAAGAACTCGTACTTCAGTTCACGATGGTCGTCGCACTTCACGCCCTCCGGTATTCTCACGTGCGCGAATCTAGTGATTACAGACGAATGGCGCCCTCACTCTTCCACTTCGGGACTAAACGCATCGTCCACGATAAGCGTCGGTTCTTCCACCTCCACCGCGTTTGCGTCCGTCTCCTCCTCCACGCGATTCATCGCCTTGTTGAGACGACGACGATCGCGCCCCTTCTTACGCGGAGGCAGGGCCTGGACCCCGAGATAGCTGTACGGCGTCTCCTCGCCTTCCATACGAGTGATGTGTGCGAAAAGAAAAAGAAAAGTGTCCGCCTAACAAACACAGTTAGTTCAAAATGACATTGGACACTTCGATATCTCCATAGCTGTTCTGCTGGTTGAGCATGACCTGGTTGTCCGTGGCAAGGACTACACATCAGCACATCAGTCCGTCGCAAACCCAGGAGACTGTAAAACGACTTCGTCACAAACCCTCGGTTCTTCTGCGCCGTAAACGCGTCGAAACTGACCGAGTGCTCTCTCAACCCCGCATCTTCCAACATGCTATTCCTCACGCCCCATTCTCGCTCACCACCTGAGAAGACGAACCGTGTTCTGATAGGAGGGCGTGCTGGACGAGGAGGAGGCGCCCGACAAAGGGACCGCTATCGCTGAAACAAACAACCACACCCCACGAGCCAGACTACCCGATCCCATTCCCATCGTCGTGTCCACCAGAGCCAGCGTCCCTCCCTCAGGAAGCCCCTCGGGAAGTCCTTCAGGAAGTCCTTCAGGAAGACTATGTGAGAGGAGGAAGAGAGCGCTTACTCTCCCTCAATGGGGTCGAAGTCCATGACGTCGCCGTTGGGCCCAAAGCTGCGAGTGAGGAGAAACGCAAGGACGTACGCGTCGGCACGCGGCGCTGAGAGCGAGGTGCCTCGTCTGCGCTCGATCGACGAATGACTCAGCTACGCTCACACCTATCGCACACCGCCCACTCGCTCGTCGCTCATCCGCCCCTCGACGCTCGTATAGTACTGGAGGAGGTCGATGATCTCGTCCTGGTACGTCTACGCCTCACACGTCATCAACAAACAGACGGGAAGGATCGCATCATTCGACAGCGCCACACCGAACGAATCGAACACCGGCAGCGGAGGCCTCTTCACCACCATATAGGAGAGATCCAGTCGCTGCTTCTTCCACACCTCGTCGCTCAGCTCGATGCGCGCATCCGGCTTGATCACGGGCAGGCTGCGTTTGCGGAGCGAGATCTTGGGCGGCGTGAGCACGAGGAGCGCTTGCGGCTGCTCGCTGGCTGGTCCGATCGGGTCGAAATCCATCAAATCGCCCCCGAAGTCCACGTCCTGCTGCGCCTCGGCAAGCTGCTGGAGCTGCGTGTTCAGCAGCGCGCTGCCCTCGTCGGTCAGGCGGTGCAGCGTCATGTCGGACTGCGCCTAGAGTGAACCAGTGGAGGAGGAGCTACGGGGATGTCGGACATGGGCGTTTCCATTCCCTGCAGCACGCCCTCGAGACCCTCCTCGCCGATCACCAGCTGTCCGTCCTCCAGGTTCAGCGTGTCGAGAATGGGGTTCAAGCCCATCTAGGAGTGAGGGGGAGAGAGAAGATGCACCTGCGACGCAGTCAGGTGGAGTTCGAGGAAGCCTTGTTGCAGATGGGTGCTGTCGACGGGGAGACTGGCTCGTTCTTGTCTGGGGATGAAAGAGAGAAAAGGAGCGAACCGGAGGAAGGAGTTGTCCTCGGGGAGGTTGACGGCTTGCGGGTGCGACTGGAAGCGCACTCTGCCAAAGATGTCATTGGTGTCGGACAGGAGATACTTGCACTGTCTCTGGAAGTGAAAGAACGAAGCAGGGAGCACGTTGTGAATGCGCGTAATACCCAAGAGCAGCACAGCAGAGAGACGGAGGGCTAACGGACCGCACTTTGGGTGGATGACACTGATGCTACAATGAGAGGCGAAAGCAAAGCACGCACCACATGTCCTGGATGTTTGAGGAGAGAATCTGTTTCTTGGGCAGCTTGTTTCTCGATGTTCCCTCTGCCCTACGGATGAGAGTCGGTACGCGCAGACCACCAAATTGGAGCGAGAAATCCCTAGACGTAACAGGGCGACAATGGACCCAACCTTCTTTGTCAGTACATAGACGGAATAGAACATGGCGATAAAAGAAAATGAATGCATCCTATGGCGGGAAGACCAAGCGAAGAAATCGCGCCAAGCCACACCACCGTTCTTCCCGCGTTCTGTGGCGGGAGCGGAATGGCCGGTGGCAGTCCACTCCGAATGAGCCGTTTCTCGACCGATTCATCCTGCTTTAGAACGAGAATGCAGTATTCTCGTTCCCATGAACGTTTCTTTTTCGGATATTAAAGAGAAGGAGGATATCGATCCCGACAAACTGGAGTCCAACCTCATCCTCGTCGTTCCAGGAGAAGTGATTACCACCGAGCAGGGCTTCCTAAAGTGCTTTCTTTTCGTTTGTGCGTGATCGTGAATAGAGGCCACGGAGTATACATTCAAGACGGAAAGATGATCGCCAGTGTGTGCGGTATCGTCGAAAGAGTGAACAAATTGATATCGATTCGTCCGCTGAAATCTCGCTATTACGCGAAGATCGGAGATGTCGTCGTCGGGAGAGTAGTCAACGTAGGATCCTCCTTTTCTCGTTCTGATTGCAGCTTTCTTCTCGCTCCTGGGACATCGATATCGCGTCCTATCAGAATGCCGGTCTGAGCATCAACAGCGTTCTTCTTCCGGGTGGTGAGCATCGTCGAAGAAACGACGAAGATGTGCTGCAGATGCGGTCCCTTTTCGTGGAAGGAGACCTGGTGAGTGTAGTTCGTTGGGGTGGTGTTTGACATGGAGGCCGAGATCCAGAACGTGGATTCCCGTGGCTCCGCTTCTCTGCACACGCGTTCGCCGAAGTATGGAAAGGTTGGACTCTCTTGAGTGTGTCATGCCCAGCTGACGAATGGCGTGCTCGTGTCCGTGCCCTCCGTGTTGATCAAGAAGCTGAAACAGCACTTCGTGAATCTCGACTGCGATGTGGGCTGCATCATTGGCAACAACGGCTGTATCTGGGTGACGGAGCGTCTTGTGGACATGGAAGGAAGCAGCATTAACAGCACGTCCTCTGCGGAAACGGATCGGAAGAAGAAGCAGTTCGAGGAGAAGGTGATCGACCCCGAGACGAGGAAACGCATTGCCAGAGTCGTGCAGTGTATCAATAGTTTGAAGTGTGCTTCTGTCGGCTGTGTGACGTGTAGGAAGCAGTGGAAGATGATTTCTCCTGAAGCCATCATGGCGCTTTACCATACTCTTTAGTCAAGCAGTGTTTGTTTCGTGCACGCTCGCAATGAACAGGCCGGCAATCAAGCTGCTGCGTTTGACCAAGTGAGCATGCAGAAGGGAGCGTAATAGGCAGCACCACGATCTATCGCCAACTGATGATTGAGGAAGCGTTGTTGAGAGTGACAGAATCCAATTGGTGAGGAGCAGAAGGGAAAAGGACTCATGAATAGGTGTTTAGTGAATCGCCACTTGAATCCCTCGATTGTGATGGGTCTTTCCGGAAAGGTGGACAAATTGATAAACGTTGAAAAAGCAAAGGAGCTGCATCTCCCCGTGATCAAGCGTTTCTCTGGGGGTGGCACGGTTGTGGTCGATTACTCGACCTTTTGCTTGACGTTTGTGTTGAATAAGGTATCGCTGCAAAACTGTGTGTTATGACGTAGGTATCGCGATGACGGTGTTTCTTATGGCGTAGAGCGACTTCCCGAACTGCGTGTTTCCCACGCCTTTTATGAACTGGACGGGGGAGTTCTATTCCAAAGTGTTTAAACGCATCGGTGTCGATTCGTTCGCCTTGCGAGAGAACGACTACGTGTTTGGGGACCAAAAGTTCGCAGGCAACGCCCAGAGTCGTTGTTGCCGCTCTTGATAATGAGTAGGCTTTTCGAGCGATCGCATGCTGCATCACACCTCCTTCTTGTGGGATTATGATGATGCGATGATGAAGGCATTGAAGGTTGGTGGTGGTGGTCCCGGTCACGTGTAGCATCCGGAGAAGCAGCCAGCCTATCGCGCACAGAGAGAGCATACGTCCTTCTTGAAGCGCATGAAAGAAGTCGTTCCTTCCAAGGACGGTTTTATTGACGCCTTCCTCGTTCGTGTGGTGGAGAGGGGTGACGAGTAGGCAGAGGTGGATAGGGAGTTTGTGATGACGGAGTCAGAGGCGCTGAACTACGATGAGTTGATCGCCTCCAACACGAGAAAGCTGACAAGGATGGTGGAGATTTGTCCTGTTTTCAACAGACACGCGATTCGTTCTCAAACACTTTGTGATGCGTATAGTACTCGATTCCGTACTTGCTGATGCAGCCCACATGAGCCATCTCGCGCATGATCTCGTCGAAGTCGAAGCCGTCGCCAACAATGAACATGTCAGGCACGATGAAGCCGCAGTAGTTGCTCTTGTAGCCACAGCTCAGGGGCGTATCCTTCTCACACAACACACACGTCTATGGCTTAGAGGAAGTGAGTGTAGGTGACAGCGAGGGACTTCACGCCCTTCGACTCGATGATGGGGAGCAGCGCCTTCATGGTGTTTCCCGTGTCAATGATGTCCTCCACAATGAGGACATGCCTGTTCTTCAGGATGTCGAGGTTGATGCCGTCGATTTTGACTGTGCATCACTCGCATCCCATACGCCCACCATCTCCCGTCGATTCGGAACCGCTGTAGCTCTTCACCTTCATGAACTCGTACGAAAAGCGCATTCCCAGCTGCTGCATATGGCGCGTGAGGGCAGAAAAGAAGGTGTGCGCACCCTGAGCACTAACAAGGATAGAGAATGAGTACCTTCAGAATGCAAATCAGCTGAATGCGTTCATTGCCGTAGTCGCGCTTCAGATCGTAGGCGAGTTTGGCGCTGCGGTCCTCGATCATTCCGTTCGTCATCAGAATGCCATCCAACTTGTCCTAGTGATGAGTACTCCCGTGAATACGCACTCTGTACTCTTCCGGAATGAAAACGCTGTCCACGGGCATGATGTTATCCTTAGTGAGCGTCACAATGCCCTCTCTCTCGTGTTGACGGTTCATTTCCAATACAGATTCTCTCTTGCTTGTTTTCCGTGTGGAACGAACGAGTCGCGGTTATTTGCGTGTTCTAGCGGGAGATGGGGAGAATGGATTGGGGGAGGGCATTGGAAGAGTATGGAGTATAGTTGGATGGTCTCTTCAGAGTGGCAAGAAGGGAGTGACAGAATGGGGGGATGAGTGGATTGGAGTGAGGATAGTGTGTATTCTTGTTGCTAGTGATGTGGATGTTAGGATACGATACTGAACGACGTGCTTTACTCTTCATTCTGATTTGAGTTCAAAACACTTCTGTCCCTCTTGCGTTCTACTCCGACTTCCGTCAATAGAGGGGTTGGATACAACAAGGTAATAGCTGGAATCGGCTTCGCGTCCGCAATTGAGATGTCAGTGCAAGAACTCGATGAGCTCTCGAAGAAGGTGAGTCAGCTGCAACAGGAATGCTCCTTTCTGCGGTGTTTGGCGATCTCCGATTCTTCCTGTTTTCAAGAGATGGCAACTCCAAATGGAACATATCTGGAAGAGTATATATCAGCGAGACAAATGCTGAGCCAAAACGATGCGGGATGTGACATAAACGCGGCTTCAAGGAGAAGAGGGCTCGAAGTGATATACAAACAGAAGGAGGAGTTACTGAAGAACATGGAACACTTACAGGCGGAGGGAAATGATGTGTACGACTCGATTGCGATGAGCACGAAGGAAAAGGAGGATATGATACAGGAGTTGAATACGACATTGGAGGCGGTGGATACCTGCAAACAAGTAATCGACTTTCTTGTGAAGGAGCGCGATCAGATGAAGAAGGAGATTGAGTTGAAGGATAGTCGCATTGTAGAATATACAGAATCGTTCCGGAGGCACCCGGAACTCATGCTTCAGGCGCAGAATCCACTTGTACATAGGGTTGCCCAACCGTTGAAGAGGGAGTGGGGTGTTTGTTTGTAATAAGCAAGAGTTGGGCAGTTTGGTGATGTGGGTTGTGGGAGCGGGGTAGAGTTGGGGGTTGAGTGCATTTCAAAGAAGACTTAGTAGAAGATTCCACACGGTTAATACAATAGTTTGCAAACATGATATGAATCAAATCAACAGATACCAATACCTCATGCCTATTGGTTAAGGGGAGTTTCACTCAGTGGATTGCAAAAACCCGTTGTTTCAACGCACTTCATAGAATTATTACGTACTGTTCCCATATGGTTTTCAATATACCGTATAGACTTAAGAGAGTGTTAGATGAAAGGTATAGGGTATAGAAGGCTGCTTAGGGATAGAAAGGGGATAGAAGAGTATTTGGCAACGGATACAACATCTAATGAGTTGGTGACGATAAGAAAGATGAAAGGGTCGTGGAATGAGGGACAGATAGAGAGTGTGTCGAATCGGTTGAAAGAATGTGAATCGCCATTCGTAATGAAGTGTTATGACGTGATTCACAAAGAGAACGAGTTATGGGTGCGAGTTGTTGAAGTGAGTGAGTAGT
>ERZ1106948.426-NODE-426-length-19837-cov-33.274846_pt1 | contig 19837 bp, 34 predicted proteins | sample MGYA00403673_ERZ1106948 | MGnify/ENA primary metagenome ERZ1106948 (study PRJEB35170, sample SAMEA104062409) | human gut metagenome | biome: human gut; feature: human-associated habitat; material: faeces | place: Denmark | collected 2012-05-07 ...
TGTATTGGAAGCAGGAGTTGTGTTCAGTTCGTGGAGTTCGTTGTGCGAGGTGTGTGCTTTTCCTTGTTGTGACGTGTAGACTGTGACGCGTTGAAGACGCTGGAGGTGGGCAAGGAGAAGGAGTATGGTACGTGCTTCTATGGCTGTCGCGAACTGAGGATTGAGAGTAAATGAATAGAGAATGAATGAAACATAGACCTGACCGCTCTGGAGCGAATCGAAGTGGGATCAGAGTGCTTCTATGAGGCGAGCACCGTGTCGATTGCCAGTAATCCCTTTCCCTCAAGCATTGATGAATAGACCTCCCGAACCTCACCGAGATGGTGCTTGGAGAATACGCTTGTGATGGAGAGTCCTTTGGATTGGACTACAAGAAGTGCATTCCTAGGATCACTGATCGCGGTGAGTTCCTGATGCGAAGTGCGTGTGCTGAAGTGCGATTGATGAGCTAGACCTCCCCAAGTTGCAGGTGGTCCGAATGGAGAGAAATGGCTGTCAGATAAGGGATTGTATCATTGAGAGTAATGGCTACTTCACAGATTGATGAGTAGATGTGAACGTGGATAGAAAACGCTCCTCGTGCATTGATTGTCGCTTCTATACTCTGCTGTGCACAAGTAGATCGCTTCTTTATGACGTAAGAGGTAGATTCTCCGGGAATGAAGGAGTTGGTGCAGCGGTTTGTGGAAATGACAGTTTATCTCTTCTTGTTGAACACAATATGGATAGCAATGGAAGACGGATTGGTTGGATACTCTCAGTTCATTGTGATAGTGTCTGATAGCAAGACTGCAGATAGTGCTCTACTCAGGTGTTGATGGCTGGATCAATAGAGAAGTGTTTTCATCGATTGAAGCACAATGGCACGCTTTCAGCATTCTGTGATAACAGTGAATAGAGCCCATCTATTTGGAAAGCAAATGGACTCCTCTCATGGAAGAAATCGCTTATCAGCAACAAGTACGCTTACCATGCTATTCAGTCAGTAATACGAAAGAAGGGATCAGTAGAAGGGTATTGATAGAGACAAAGATGATAATCTGAGGAGAGGCCAAGAAGGGTGAAAAACCGTGGAAACTTGGAGATAAAAGTGGAACCTGGTATTACAAATGAATGGGCTGCTGATTCTATTATCGTGTTTTGTTCTTCTAATACGGACAATACTCAGAGTGAAGGATCTCTTATTCGTTCAAGTACTAGATTCATAATGCCCTATCCGTTATCTCCTTCCATTCCCTATCAAACAATCATGTTATTATCTCTCTTCAATGGCGTACACCCTATGATGGTTGGGATTCTCTCTCCAAGGAGTTCAGGTACGGTTGTGGTGTTTTCATCATGAGTTAGGTTGAATCTATATCGTCTAAAGCAACTGAGCTCTCGAACGTCATTATCAGGGAAAGTGGAGCTATGGCTTAAGAAGTACCACTTACTCTATGGTGAGAACATGCAGATGAATGTAAGAGACAACATTGTCGATTACCACCTTCGCGTTTTAAGTACAGGTAGTATGAATACGAAGTCAATGAATTCCATTCATGTTTGCGTGAGAACGTCAGTCCGTCCTCTCCCAGTTCCTGGAGTAACATACGATATGGTGGGCATTGTCCCGTTTCGTTCCCTTTATAACCTCTTCCACTTTCCAGAAACTGTGAACACTATCGTTCATTTCATTCTACACTACGAAAAGCAGTTTCCTGTATCCCTATTCTACTTATCCTAATTGCTAGTTGAAGTACTTGTACTTCGCCCATGACTTGGAACAGCACAGCTTTAGTGGTTGGTACCGGGAGTATTTGCTGAGTATTCTCGATGGCTTTCCTCCCTCCAAGAGGCCCGTGATTCTGGAACGGGATATGCTTCTGAAGCAGAATAAAGTGGTTGAATTCAAGAGAGCTGTATGTTTGCAACGATGGGCTCATTGTTAGGTCATTCTCTCGAGGAAACAATCTGGGATTCTCTTTCAGGACGTTACTGAGTCGCGATGGGTTCGGGAACATGTGTATAAGCGATGCGGAGTCCGTTTCAGCAATTCCACCGTTTTTCGTATTACCTACATAAGCCGTTGTTGCACTTCGTCTCGTTATGTATTGAACGAGGATGAGGTGATGAGTGGGCTTGTGTCACTGAGTAATGCGTCTTCATTGGTGAAGTTTGATGGTTTTTCCTTCCAGCAGCAAGTCTCTATCATGTCTCAGACGGATCTAGCGGTTTCCATACATGGTGCTCAATTGACAAACATCATGTTTATCCCCCCTGGAGGAGGCGTGATTGAAATCTTTAATCCCTTCTTCAAGTTTCCGAATTATGGCTATCTTGCGGAAAAGGCGGAGTTGAAGTACGTTGCATTTCGGAATACTACAGTCAAGGAGGAGCCCATCGAAGTGAGACAGAAATGGTGGGATCCTACAGTGAACTATAAGGTGTATGTGATGGTCGATGCCCTTCTCCTGACAGTCAAGGGTTTCATGGAGTGAGATTGCTTTTGGCGTTTTTGTCTGATTCTATCGTTGTGTTTGTTATTGGTACTTCCATTTCATGTCTCAAATGAGGGCAGTTCCTGAGCAATTGTGAATTCTGCGAAATGTGACCCATCGATTCGGGTCCACACCGTTGGGCTGTTTAATGGGGTCTCTTTGACGTTTCAGAACCTCCACTTCTTTGTTGTCGCACTCGTCTAGAAACCACTCTTTGAAGACGATGGAATGCAGCATGGAATGGGGTGGCACTTTATGATACTCTTGTGACACTTCAGAATAACTCAAGTGCATGAACTCTGTTTGTGGTATCCCATCAGTCGGTGTAATCAAATGGTAAGTGCGATCAGTTGGATCCATTTTAGAGGGTTTCTCTGCTTGAATGGTCAATCACCGTTACATCGTGAAGACAGGCATTCAGCATAGTCTGTCACCCTTCTGCATTATGTACCTCTCGTTATTTGCTTCCCATATAGGCTGAAAGGAGTAATCTGTACCTGTCTGGAAAGGAGTGGTGTAACCCCTATGGCTGTTTCTAGAATCAGATAAGGTATGCAATAGCAATGGGTTGGGATCCATTGAGTGGTTGGATACTAATGAGATTGATTCAGTGTGAATGAAGAGCAATTCACGAATGCATATACTTGATTTGAAGGCGATAATGCACTCTCTATACCAATTAGCTTCACTATCTTCACCATCGAAGGGGTTATCGACTGACGCCTCTGCCTCCCGAACCGCTTCCAGCATGTGGCGAAGGACCACTCTCTTCTTCTTAGAGGACATCCCTCTGCGCCTCTCCTCACTCAGTGCGTTCACGCAGGCCCTCAGAAACTTGTCCACATGTTCGTCGGGCAGTGCCTCCACTTCCGCTATGCGCGACTCCCGGATTTCCGCCATCTTCTTCAACTCGTCCAGTTTCTCCACTATCTCCCGACAGTATGCAGCGATATCCGGTTCAGTCGGAAGCACGCTGTTCTGAAGGAGAAGCGAAGGCGCCACTCTGACCACCGCATCCGGGAGTGCACGGACGTCCCTCAGGTCGATTGGGTTCTTCTCCCAGCCGTTCGTCTTTAGTCTTTACGAGAAGTCCTTTCCTGCCTATTGCGTCCAGTACCATTATTTCTGGCATAGTCCTTCAAGTCTTTGTACGCCATCATGTAGTGCTCATTGAGGATTGTTGTCTTCACGTTCGGTGGGAGTCGTGCATTCCCTTCTCTTTGCGACAAGTCATAGTCGTGCGGAATGGCTACAAATGATAACAGCAAACAACACATGCCTTTCAAGGCAATATCTTGCAGCTGAACCTCTGTAGGTTTTCTCTGCTGTTGTTCTTGGCATACTCCTTCATGGTTTTGTACGCAATTTGATAGTATTCTTTTGTTAACAACTCCAAGAGACTGGATTCGTGTATTGACGAATTCATACCTCAAGAGCATGGCAATGGAGAGCTCAGACATGTGGTATCAAAAGTGAAGTGGTCAAAGCCTGTTTGTTCCACAACCAACACACTGGAGTAGCTGGAAGAGTGATTGTCAAACAAACGATTACGAAACATCATAGATTAATCCCATAATTCAGCGAGTGCCTTTAACAACTTTCAAGACGATCTGAATTACGTGCGAGACGACAGCAAGGTTTACGACGATCTGTTCTTCAAGATGGTGAACAGGAAAGGTGTGATGAACGAGGAACTGAGTGACAGGAACAGAGTGTCATATCCGTCAACCCTCCAGCAGATGGGTCTTCTGTCGCACTTCACGTGGAACGGGGTGGTCTACCACTCTGCCTGTGAGCCGTTTTGCGGGAAGAGAGAACAGATGGCGCTTCATTAGATCACTCCCTCCACTCTGATGACAGCGAAGGACAGTCTTGCCATCACTCTCAACAAGGATGGCAGTATGCTTCTCATCGTTGGGTACTACGGCACCTTCATCGACGGGAATCCTTACCCGGAGGCAGTTGGGATTGTGATACCCACGTATCACTTCTCGTTGGTAGCCCCATGATGCCTATACTGCTACCTAGACATTCAGAAGATCCTTTCAGAGGACTGGGTATTCCGCTACGTACGCACGTCGCTGAATCGGGTCCACGTCAACTCAGCAACCCCTCTTCCGTACAATAACGGGAATGTGATGATCTATTTCGGCTGCTTGGTGCTTAGAGCAGAAAGGGTGATTATCCATTCTCCGTTGTTCCGTCCGTCACAGAATCCGGTGAAGAACTTGTTTTGCAAGAGGGGAAGGAAGGCAAGTGATGTCGACATGAGCAAGATGTCAGAGGCGGATATCATTCGGTTATTCAACGAGAATAATTTGAAGACAAAACTAGAAGAACCCAGTAACATTGATACGCAACACTGAAGAATGATCCATTCTATTGTCGCATTTCTCATAACTATTAAGACACAGTATTCCACCATCTGGATCGACAAGAGTTGTAGAAGACGAGTCAGAGTACCCTTTTCCTTCTTATCTTGCATAACACTGAAATCGTGATTGAGGACATCACCAAGCTCCGTTTCAAGGTAGTATTCTGTTCCATTGAGCTGTACATGTGATGAATGTGCAAGTTTCCGCGATTGGCCTTGCAGGAAGGAATGAGTCCATTGTTCCCCATGGGAAGTATTCAGCCGATCCATTATGAATCCGTGCACAATACAATCCAAAGGTCAGAATAATCAGAGATGAAAAACGCAGAACTCTTCAATTCCACTCCACTCCTGTCCATAAACATCGCATATGCCCTATCGATTATCCACAAAGAGAGCAACGTACACGAACTCAAGAGGTGCGCATTCTCGAGCTCCGCATGAATCTCGGCGAAAGAAAGGAAGACAGCCTCAGGGTCTCCCTCATGTACATAAGAAGAACACAAGGTATCTGCTTGAGCAAGCGAGCGAGGATAGGAACTGATTTCTGAAATGTGGATCATTCTAGAAAGAAACGGATACCACTCGTCAGAGACACTGACACTCCTATTTTAGTTGTTCCTGCATACTGAAATTGCCTTCTTGATCGTCATTCGTGAACAGTGAAGTGGAGTTGAGATAAGCACAATACATGATCAAAAACAGTCACTACCACTCATCTAGTGGCAAATCCAACATATGGAAGTACAACACCCTCATCACTCCGCTTCCCATTTCAATCCCTCATTTGCAACAAACACAGCACATGCCCTCTCTCTTCCTCAACAAACTCTACTCCTAACCCAACACCTCCACACCCCACATCATCCGTCTCAATGCTCGTCCTGTACTTCGCAATGAACATCCACAGCGCCGCAAAGCTCAGAGCCAGCAACCCAAACATCACTCCGTTCTCCGCATAGAACATGCCCTCACTCACCACGCCCTCCTTCACATACAGCGGCGTCGTCAGCGAGCACACGGCGCCCGACAGGAACTGAAACTAGAGCTCACAGCCACCAGCCACTGCCCACCAAGCGGAAGCACGAGTTCGCCGTGGCCGAGAGACCGGGGAAGTAATACAGCGTCAGCGCGAGCGCCTGCGTCTGGAAGCAGCTGTCCGCTCCGCCGAAGAGCACGTAGGCGACTCCGTACACTAGCGCGTTCTGCGCGTGGTCGTTGCACATCATCAGAACCTGACCGAACGCCTGGGAAAGACAACCCAGGAGAATGACGTAAAACGCGCCGTATTTGTCGCTGATCACGGCTCCTACTTTGCTGTAGATAATCTCGGAACCTGGATATGAGAGGGAGAGAGGGAGGAGGACAGGCGTAGATGCTCATGAAGATGCCGACGGAGATGCTATCCCGCATTTGGCGGTTCATCTGCGACGGGACGAACAGTGCAATGTACCCGTTGGCGAACATGGTGAAGGTCAGGTAGATGAATTTTGGAGTGGTCAGCAAGTAGTAGCAGTTTTTGATCCCCTTCACGACTCCGACTGTAGACTCTTCTTTTGACACCAGATACTGGTTCGTAGCTGCATCTCTCGTTGCCGGAGGAAGATAGCACAGAATCAGGGCTCCGATGAACACGAACACTATGTGTGAGTCTTTGGAGAATGACGTACGCATCAACGTCAAGAACATGATGCTAACACTCGTATTCCAGCCCGATTTCATCTCTGGCTGTGGATGATCTCACTGCAACAGGACTACAAGACCAATGAACCGCAGGATCAGATAGGCACAGAAGTTGCCGCAAATGTTGCCCGCCATGAAGATCGCCCAGAACGTACCCGTTCGCTTTCCTCTATTCATCACTCCCTCCTTCTTCCATAACCGGTTCGTTGTGTCACTGATCCGTCCGAGATAAACGCCCTGTGAACTCCAGAAACACTACGCATGATCCCTTTCGTTGCATAGTAGCACACACTTAAGCAGACTCCGTGGAGAACGCTACATGCGATGTTCAGCACGGGGTAGTTCAATGCAAAGTTGCCCACAAATAGACTACTTGTGAAAGAGTACGGACACACGCTACCAAAACTCAAAGGAGAAGAAAGCCAAGGCACTCCGCTCTGACGAAAAACGAGAGATGATAGAGGGCGCAAAGAAGGATGCAATGGTTGCAACAATATACATGATTCCTAGAGAAAGCGCGCCAACTGATTCTATTCGTAAGCCGCATTCCAGAAAACAGCCACTGTAAATTGGCACCACGAAGTTCTGTGTTGTATTCGATCCTTCTTGTGACAGCAATTCAACAAGCGTACCAAAGAAGATGAAGGCAATACCAACGCTCATGTACACCGCCTTCCAATCATCCGAGCGATCCTTCTTTATCACGGTCGGTAGCTCCTCAATATCATTCATTTCAAACGACTATGAAGTGGAATGAGGGATTGTGTGAATCGTCCGTACCGTTTCAATGCCTCCATTCCCCTTCATCATTTGACAGCCGTTTAACTGTTTTACTACCCATCTCCCCATTTCACTCTAACTCGCTTCCCATGCACTCTCCACTTTCCACACTCACTTCCAAACCCATCCCAGCCTCCCTTTCCCTTCTGAACTGGTTTGATGGAATAACCGCGGTTCTCTCTTTCCTCCAAACCAAACCCAAAGAATTGTATTAGCCGAGGCTTACATACCTTTATTAAGTATGAGTGTACGTTACTGCACCACTTGAACGCTTATGAATAGGATAACGATACTTCTAAGGCCTATCCTCTTGCCCCTTCCGAATTGACCGCTACGATTCTGGATCTGGTTCAGCAGGCCACGAATTACCGCCAGCTTAAGAAGGGAGCCAATGAAGGTCGTTTCTGTCGCGTTTGCTGATGGTGTAGCTACCAAGACTTTGAATCGTGGAAAGGCCTCTTTCATTGTCATGGCTGCTGACACGGAGCCCCTTGAGATTGTTCTTCACATTCCCCTGCTGTGCGAAGACAAGAACATCCCCTACGTGTTCGTTCCTTCCAAGGTGGCTCTCGGTCGTGCTTGCGGTGTTACTCGTTCCGTCGTCGCGTGCTCCATCGTTTCTGATGAGAACTCTCAGTTGAAGGACCAGATTAACCACATCAAGATTGAGATTGAGAAGCTTCTCATTTAAGCACCTCAAGAGACATGGGTCACGTCGACAATCGTTTAGTGTGATCTATGTTTGTTCCGCTTTGTTTCACAAACAGCTCCACAAAAGTGTGTAGTTCTAGTGTCACTTTGACTTCATTTCCGATCTCCCCTTCCCAATCATTCTCGACTCCTCTTCTTCGTCTTCTTCTTCTCTATATCCACTCCTGTCACGTCCTTCTCCTTTTCTGGCTGTTCCTTTGTAGGCGTCGAGAACGACTACGCATCACACTCAACCCACTTCACTACCAGTCGACGCGCATCAATCTGCCACTTCTCCTCTTCCTGATTCGATGGCAGCGACAGATGCACTTCCAACGATCCGCTGCGCTTCTCCGTGTCTTCCTGAACGCTTCCGAGCGAATCTCTCCTACACATCACATCTCGACTCAACCACCACAGATTCGTCTTCAGTCGCGGTGTCGCAACCTGTGGATTGTTGGAGTGGGACCGTGTCAACAGCGGCGTGGCTAATGTGTTCACAGCGGTGATGGACTCCGCTTTCTGTGGTGTGCTATTCTACAATTCACTTCCAATTCGTTTCAAATACGCCTTCGCCGCTTTCGTCAAACTTCCTCAAATCGTACTCGATTTCCCTCTTTAACCGCGGGTTGTCGCTAAACACCGTATCCATTTCTTGTTTGAAATTCACCGTAATCACCTTCAAATACAACATCAAATCGCGCAACAGAACACTCTTCTTCTTCTCCAACTGGAGTTTCAGCGACACCAGAAGCGGCAACACTTGCTCCAGCATGGTGCGCTTTTCCAACTAATTCTCACATTCCATACACTATACTCACTTTCGTCAACACCGTTTTCTTCGACTCCAGGATGCCCGGAGGCAGATCTTCATCTTCGGCTCTCGTCTTCGATCCCACCTTCAATTCCTTCGAGCACAACACAGCAAACGCGTCCTTCACCAAATTCAGCTCGGGAGCGTTCGGGTCGTTGCGCATGTTCTCAATCTCGTCATTGTCCACCAACGGTCCCAGCACGTTCTGACACAGCTTGCAGCTAATCTGAAGTTTGCTTTCGTCATCCTCCAGCTCCAAAATGATTCGGTAGATTCGCTTCCGCGCATTCACATGTCGACGATCGCCGCCTCCCAGGTTAATGTCCACCATATTCGCTCCGAACTCCTTCTTCACCAGATTGTTGTCCAAGTACCCGTTCAGAATGCTCATAATCTCCACAAAGCTGGTGGCGAAAATCTTGGGGAATTTGCGATGGATTTGTTTGGTGATCAGATGATAGGCGAACGCCGCAATCGAATCGTCTTCGTCCACCAGCGAACACAACATGCAACACAACAACACGGGTTTCAGCTTGATGAAGTCCTCCTACGACTTAGATGGGAATGCAGAGGGTACGAGGACGAGTTTGGAAATCATGGAGAGAGAATGAATCCGGACGATCACATCGGGATCGATGATGCAGTTGGCGATGGTGGGAATGTACCGCTCCACGATGGAAGTGTGTCTATGGATGACGCTGGTGAACTGGGACCACTTGGTGCATATGTCCCCAATCACAATGATGATGTTGTTCCGAATCACGGAGTCCTTCGACACCTCCAACTCGCGGATAAACATCTACAGCTCACTTCGCAACACCAATCACACGGGCAAGTGCTTCTTCGCCAATGTCGTTGATGTGATGCACAGCTTCCCGAAACTGATCATCGCGTGCGCACGAATGTAACCCGGTTACGAAACTCCATCAATCGGGATCAAAGGATATACAAGAGGGGATCAAAATCGGGGCTTGTTTTGGATTCACCATGGGCAGCGAATTCGTTGTCAGCGACTTCAACAGCGTCACCGTTTTGTCGCGAACTACCCATGAAACGCCTCACCCAGTCCCACTTCGGATGTTGAGTTTGCTCAAGTTTCCCTCCTCGCTCTCCTCCATGCCCAACACAGCCAGCTCGCCCACAATGAAGATCCACGGGAACAACCACTGCAAGTCGGCGTCCTCCACCAACAACGAACACTCGTGCGTTTCGGAGACGTTTCCCTCCAACTCGTCCTCCTGCGCGAGCGGGTCGATCAAGGGGTCGTGGAAGTCTTGCGAAAAGGTCTGGGTTTTCTGGGTTTGCGAAATGGTTTCGTTTTGGATCTTGCCGCCCGATTTGAAAATGAAGGTGCGAAGAATCTTGTCCACCTTGTCCTCCACCTTCACCACGAAGAGGTTGGCCGCTTTCTGGATCTTTTTGGGGCTATATGTCAGGACATGTCCCAATCGCCACTCGTGGTACAGACAGTCCAGGAAACACAAATAAAGACGCAAATACGAGTGGATCGTGTCCAACGGCATTTGGAGTTTCAGCAGCTGGCGGACCAGCGAAACGTACAGTGATTTGACTAGGAATGAAACGCCCTCTCCACCCGCACCTGTCTTCTCATCCATCTTTGGCGCGACGTGGATAGCGGTCTGAAGAATGAACTTGTCGCGCACGACGGAACGCGACGTGGCGCACGAGGCGATCAGTGCCGCTAACTGATTCTGAATAAACTGAACGTCCATCCGCTTATGATACTAACGAATCACGAGTCACCGCGTCGCCCACCTTCGCTATCAGACTCAACAACAGCCACGCATTCACCTCAATGTGCGGCATCTGAACCAACAACGACTCGTTGTCCTGAAGCGAACTCTCTTGTTCCTCCTGACTCCACTCCACTGCCGCGATACAGCTGCGCATAAGGTTGTGGAGGTTCAGCGCGTTCTTGTCCACGATCGCCTTCAGGATGGACTAGGAGTCAAATCGTGGGGGCGCCCCCACCTCCAGCACATAGACGTTCCCGCTGTTGAAGTACTCCATGAACCGCCAGCCGTCCGTGACGCTGGGGTCGGTCTTCCACTGAATGATCTTCTCGAAGACGAAGGCCTGACAGTTCTTCAGGATAACCGTGTCCGTGTTGTTGGAGTTCTCGAACATGGACAGCGAGATCGAGAAGAACAGGGGCGTGAGGGTGGGAATGATGGGCACCAGGCGGTAATACAGCGCCAGCGCGGCGCGCTTTACCGAAGCTACGATGAAGGCAAAGGAGAACAAGGTACCTGCAGAGTCTTGAAGCATCTCGCAGATGAGCGAGGAGATGGCGTCGTCGTTCATCGACTTGCGCAGCTTCGCGTTCATGATGCACTCCGCGAAGCCGTTCAGCGCGTTCTTGCGCACCACCACGGCGGAATCGCTGATGCGCGCGGTGATGGTGGACACGATGGCGTCGCACGTGGCGTCGTCCAGCACGCAGCGCAGCGAGCAGTCGGGCACGGAGTTGATGTGGCCCAGCAGCAGTCCAATGCACTACAACTCAACACAGCGCTCCAGCCAGACGTGTGTGGCTTCGCCGCGAATGGAGATCACGACGTCCTGGCACCGACCCAGCACGAGGGAGAAGAGCACGTCATACAGCGGCTTCTCGTCGAAGAAGAGCTCGCGCTCCATCACCGTGCACTCCTCCTCGTACGCGTCATCCTCCACCGCTCTCTTCTCCAGACCCGTGAACGCCTCCTTCTCCATCTCAGACTCCGCGTCTGCTTCTGTCTCTCTCTGGTCTGTCTCTCTCGCCTCCTTCTGTTCTGTCGCCTTCGCCTCTCTCTGTTCTGTCGCTCTCGCCTCCACTTCCATCGACGACTCCTCCATCGTCTTCGCCGCCTCCTCCACCTCCATCGCCGCTCCGTGTTCGCTTTGCCACTTGACCGAATCCGACACGTATTTGCTCATCAGAAGACTCGTGCACAGACACACCGTGCACATGCGAATGTTGGCGATCCCACAACGACCACAACATTTCAACCACGTGTTGATGCGCTTCTTCTCCTCCTCGGTTCGCGACAACAACAGCGTCATCAGACAATCAATCGTGTTCTTGCGGTCGTCGACGCGGTCCGGTGTGTTGATGATCAGACGTTGAATCAGCGCGTAAATCGGGTCCTTCATTTGGGGGGATTTGTTCTTGACGAGGACTTGGAGGAGTTTCTGACGATTCTCGCGAATGCACTTTTCGTCCATTTTTCGGCCCTCCTGGTAGAGGCAGAACACGGGCAGCAGCACTCGCAACAATTCGCCCATCTTGACGTCGGTTTCGCTCTGAAGCGCAAAGGAGAGCAGACTGGCGAATATCGAGGAGGAGTAGTTCTGAAGCGTGCCGCTGAGACAGCACTCGTAGCTCAGCAAGCAGAGCTCCGTCCAGACGAACTTCACCGTCATTTCGTCCAAGATGGGGAATGTGCTCAGAAGGGTGGAGAGCAACGCCACTGGCTTCACACGGTACTATGAGTCAGCAGACAAACGCAACAAGACAGCCTCCGTCTTCTGGCACAAGTCCTCGTTGTTGATGGAGTGAAGGATGGAAGAAATCGACACCTGGTACAGACTGCATCGCAACACTCCATGACCATAGGCACCGGGAAGCAACAACAGATTCAAATAGCTACGAATGAACACTCTGGAGCAGAAAGAACATGTCGGCACATAGCACTGGAATCTCTCCTGAGTACTTCTCCTTCGTAATCAGCACTACATACAACAACGAAAGGAGACCCTCCAGAGGAGAATACCCATTTCCCATCGATTCCGCTCCAGCTTCATCCCAAAACGCTCTCGAATTCGTGGCATTCCTAAATAATAACGTTATTTCCACGAAAGGAGTACATGTCTTTGCTGCGTTTCAGAGCGCCCAACAACTGCTGAAGATTTGAATAGTCGCTCACTACCTCTCCAATACTCTCCGTCTATTTCGTTAGTGCGTCGCTTCAGTCCAACGTCATCCAAGTAACCCTTTTTGAACGACGCTACTACCGTGTCGATGTCTTGAACACCGGATAGAACATCCTTCAGCAGGGAAACAAGCGTAGACATCGTTTTCTGGCGGCTTGTTTGAAAAATACCCCCTATTTCTGGAGTCATTTGAAAGAGAACAGAGAAGAGAGAAATGAATTGAAAGGAGGAGGAAATTCAAAACTGAATACATGGGAACCAGGATAGTGTGATCATGATCGGAAGAGTCGAAGTCTTTTGAAACGATTCCACTCTCTCTGATCACCACAATACAGTTTGAAATGGAAAAGAACGCTCACTTTCATGGATTGGGAATCGCTCTTGGATTCCGTTGAGACAGAATCGGACTGGCCGAAAGAGGCCCTACCGTTTCGGAACATCGAGAAGTCGTTGAAGTGCGCCATTTGCCATGGGACCATGAAGACGGCCGTTATGCTTACAAAGTGCGGGCACAGCTTTTGCTCCTACTGTATTCGTCAATCCCTATATAATGAACAAATCTGCCCTCTCTGTAGGAAACCCGCTACGGAGAGTGATATCGTGCGAAACGTGACTGTGAACGAGATCGCAGACACGTTTCGAGAACACCGCAACGATATGCTCCGGCTTTGCAATCAACTGTTCCCTCCGCAGGAGATACAAGCAAACGAAGAGAACGATACGAAGAAGGACACTGCCAAAGATGCAGCCGCACTGCTATCCTCCTCCTCCTCCAAACGCTCCACACCCATCAAGTCTTCCCATGAATCCGTGGTATCCGACACATCCGACAGCAGCTATGAGTTCGAAGAGTGGTTCTTTCCTTCGTTTGTGACGAGTAGGGATTTGCCGCCAAAACGTCAAAAGGGAGTTCCGAAGAACTGTAAGTGCTATTATTCACTTCTCATGCAATAGTGATGGTCGAGTGTCCCATATGCCACGACTTCTTCGATCAGTCCGTCATCGAGGTAGGAGTGGAGTCCGCTCTCCATTCTAGTCCCATGCGAGCGTCTGCGATGGAACGCTGCAGACGAGGCACAGCAAACCGTTCACTGGGTTCGTGGCAGATGCGATCACAGTGAGTGACTGGAGTTGGAGTCACTTGTAGTCAAAGACGCCGCTGCCGAATCTATGCTACCGTCTGATGAAAACCAGCGACATCAAGAAGCACCTGCAGAAGTGCAATCTTCCCACGAATGGCTCCCGAGACGCTCTGATTGAGAGACATCGGCAATTCACCCTTCGAGTATGAACTAACGTAGGAAGTGAAGTGTAGTTCAATGCGGAGCTGGATCACGACAATCCGATGCCAGCGTGGAAGATTGCCCAACTCGTGGTATCCAACGAGGAAAAGACAAGGGTTCGACTCATCCCTCCCTCTTATTCGTAGTGTATGAAGCGCTAGTCCTGTTTTCCACAAACACGCGTTTAGATGAAGAAGAATACAACTATTATATTGACACACATGAAATCTCTCCAAAACGCAAACACGCATTGCTGCCGTTCTACCCATGAGTCCATTCCAACAATGCCACTAATCTCGTCCACCAACTCCGTCTCGTAACTCCGATTTGGTTTATCCAGCACATTTTGACGGCACACGGGACAAACATCGCTTCTCTCCAGCAACCAAGGATCAATGCAACCCGCGTGGAACACGTGACCACAGCGGATCCTCTTCACCTGCTCCCTGTCTGAAAAACCCTCCAAGCAAATTGGACAGGTTCCATCTCCCACAGCCTCAGGGTCCTTCAAGTGCTTGTAGAGGACCGACTTGACTCTCCGATACTTCCTGTAGTGCTTGTGCAGGAGACGCTTCACAATGCAACGGTCTGAGTAATAGAAGATGGAGCCCAACCAAGAGAAGAGAAGTGCCTATGCGTTAACCAAGCAACACACAGCCACGATTACGTAGAAAGCAGAAAGGAATTGGAAGAAGCCGTTGCTCTTCTCGCTCTCTACCGCATCAGAAAGGAGAAGAGCACCCACTCTGTCCCACTTCGTTGAGAATCACTTCGACATCCGGATGCGTCTCGATCACCGTCTTCAGCGCTTCCGCGTCTTGCCAATCGATCGTAACAGCAACAATCCTTATCTGGGTGTCACTCTCTCCTCTCACTCAAACCGAGTGGGACGGATTGCCGCCCTTCCCTCGCTCATCCACCGTGAGGGGCTGTGGAGAACGCTCCGCCGCAACCACCGCCTTCGCTCCCTGTTGCTGCAACTATCCGTCATTTGAGGGAAGCAGCAACTACGGCAAGCACGAGTTCAGCGAAACTGCATCCACTCTTCACGTCCGGCTTCTCAACGAGTACAATCTGATCGTGGATTGGATTGCTCGTGTTTCCGCAACTGGAAAAGGGTTGGGCAATCGCGACGAACCCACTGACACCTGATAATGACTCCAAATGCATATGAATAAACCCGTTTCATTCAGCCTAGGACCAAACGAAGCGCAGGTGTGAGGAATCACGATTCCGTACGGCACAGCAACTTCGAGGGAAATAGCAACACTGCACACAAGAAAGAACTGCAGCACGACAAACGCGCCCATTCGGGCCACCCTTCAGAGACAATTCTAAACAAACAGGAAACAGATGCTTGTTGTAGCCCAACGCGTCGAGCAAGTCCCCGCACAAATACAGGGAGCCCGTGCAGCAAACGACCGAATCCTCATCCCTGTCAGTCATCACCTGAACCGCTTCATCCGCGTCCCTAAGAATGCGGATTGGACTAGTCATCACCACCCCCATTTTCTCCTACACTCTCTCTTTCCGCGCCACAACCTCCTCGATTCTCCACAAGCAGCTCAAGTAGCCCAGCCAATCGCTTTCATCGAACTCAAAACAGCAATCCTCTCTCTTCACGTTCATCGTTTCCAACACCTCCGCAATGGAGGGTAATTCCACCTTTCTACCTCTCACTCCCTCTTCTCTCCCCTACACATATTCCGGCTTCGGATTCTTCACCTTCACAAGCATCACCTCCTTCAACGGGAGTTTCACCAGCTGAGACAGCAGCGAAGCCGCGTTCTTGTCACGACCACAGTAGAAGAGAAGCCTCTACACAATGAACTCCACAAGAAACCACCTTCCATTCCCTTCACTCCCTTCTTCTCCACCCACTTGCACACCTCCGCTATGCTGCGAGGCGTGTGCGCGCCGTCGATCATCCACGTCACATGACGACCTGACGCGGTGGTCGAAGTCAACACCTGACCGCGCGCACTGACGTGCGTGTTGTGGAGAACGCTGCGCATGATCTACACGTCACAGCCCGCACATACAGGCACCGTTTCGTCCTGCGGAATCCCGAAAGAGCGGAGCGCGTTCTTCACCAGCTGGTTCGCCACCGCGAAGTTCTCCAGCAAGTACGAAGGCAGGTCCGCTGGGAGTTCGTGAAGGAAGGACGCAGGCAAGGAGGAGGAATCGACCACATCCAACGAACACTCTATTTATCGTTTCGCTTCCACACCACCCACGAACTTCGTTGGCACACTCCTGAAGCGTCTCGAGCACGACCGGATTCTGTCTGAGCACAACCGCGGGAGCGCCCTGCTTGAATATCCCTCCCTTTTCGCGCGCGATCGCTTGGAGCGTGCTGCCAAGCACGGCGGTGTGCTCCAGGTCGATGAGGGTGATGCCCGTAGTGAGGGGATGCTCGATGACGTTGGTACAGTCCAAACGACCGCCCATCCCAACCTCCAACACGACGACATCGACATCCTCCTCCAAGAAGAGAGAGAACGCCACTAGAGTGAGAAAATGGAAGAATCCCGGCCATCGCGTTATGTACGGAGGTCGCTCATTGCTCGGCAGCTGTTTGATCGCCTGCAATCGGGACCACACCTTGTCGTGGTGCTTCAAATAGGTTTCTTTTGAAATGGGGACGCCGTTGATGCAGAATCTCTCGCACATGCTCTGAATGTGGGGAGAGGTGTACAATCCTAGACATCACTGTCTCCACTCTCCTCCCACCCGTCTTCAGTCCATGCTTACGCAACGCCGCTTCCACATAGGAACATGTGCTTCCTTTTCCCTTGGAGCCCGTGACATGAACGTACTTCCTCTTCGATATGTCCAAATTCAGTTGTTGCAAGTAATACTGCATGATCTGGCACGCTTGGGTCCGGTCCAGAGGACCCTTCAGATCAGTGTACTCGAGAAACAGCGCGTGCTCCGCTTCCTTGTATCGTCTGCACATCAACTCGTCGAATCAGCGTCACTTGTCGATTTCACTCATCCCCTATCGCGCGATTTGAGAATCACCCTTTTGCGCCGACAGGACCCCTATTCCAACATTCATGCTGTCACTCGTAATCGCTTTAGGGACATTCTGCTATCGCGTCTCTCCTCTATTTCCTTCAGAATTATCCACAGATAGTGTTCTTTATTCGAGTAAGTGTGATGGGACGTCACCGCCCTCTCCGTCTTTCTTGTATTCGGGTCAGTGGTGGAAGATCGGGGTTACTCACCCTGGAGTAGGATGGTGAAGCAAAAGCATCATACGGCTCGTAACCAGAGTATCAAGAATCACAAGAACGGAATCAAGAAGCCTCTCCGCCAGCGTGCTCGCTGCATGAAGGGTGTACGCTCGTTTGCTGCTTCCTCGTGACGCCTAGGTCGATCCCAAGTTCTTGAGAAATCTGCGTTACTCCAAGAAGCACAACAAGAAGGAATAAGAATCGCTTGTGGTTTGACCTGTTTTCAGCAAACACGGCTCACACACTATGTTACATAAATCAACGGGCGCTTTCGATTCTGATTCCGGCTAGGACACCCTGTCTTTCCATTTCCGCGCGCTCTTCTCCTTGCAAACGACGTTCACTCCACAGTAGTAGTGCTTGTTCATTTGCGGACGATTCAATACTCGGTAATGGCTGCTCACCGTCTTCTGCTCTTCCAGCGCACTGTACCGTTCGTCCGGCATCCCTACGTCCGATTCCTATGCATCACACGTGAAGAATCGAACCAACGGAAAACGTAAACCCCTCAACGAGCACGTTGCCATAGTCAACTACGAGTACCATGGACACGACGAGAAGCAACAACAATCCTACAGAGTGGGAATCACGAACAAACACCATACGAACTCTCATTCACTGGTTTTGGGCTGTCTCAAAAGCGTTTTCGCATACAAAGGATCCCAAAGAAGTGTAGAGAAATGTGTTTACGCTTGGGAGGTTGTGTTCGGTTGTTCCTTGATAATCAACCGCAGTGATTGAGGAGAAGAAAGGCGCGCTACCGAACAAACAAACCGCTATTCTACACTTTTCAAAAACGTATTGTCGCACAGTACGGTAAGAGAAGAAGGAAGATCGAAGCGGCACTCCACCGGATGCTCCTCTCCGTTACTCTTCCACGATGCGCTCACCACGATGTACCTTCCCTGGTCGCAATGCAGCCTTAGCGTAACGAGCGTGCACGGCGAGGGTTCAAACACGAACGAACCGACAAAGGTCGTCGCATGCTCACTCTTCCCCGTGTACACGTTCACCACCATCTGCGTCTCTTTCGTAGCCAGTTGAATCAGCGACGAGAACACTGTACTGTACGGCTTTCCCCTCTCCAACACCCTCCTCTTCACTTGTCTGTTGTTCTCGCACACGCCAATGTAGATGTTGTCAGGGAAGGAGTCGACTAAGGTTGGTTTGTCTGGTGTGAGTGGGGCTTCATCGCCCTTCATCATAGTTCCTGACACATTGCTCGACATAAGAGCAAGCATCCTTCCATCCTCCCCCTCCTCTGCTCGATTAAAGGGACGGAAGTGTTCGCCATACTGGTACGCTCCCTTCGCTACGCCCGTCGAAGACAGATCGCTGTCCACAACCACGCGCTCCTCACCGAACACGTCCATCATGCGCTTCTGAACCAACGGAATCCCCGACATGCCTCCGGTGAGGATAACCTTCTCCACATCGCTCACACCCAGTCCGTTCTCGGATAGAATGCGCTGGTACAACGCAACGGTCTCCTCCACCCGTGTCGAAATGAGTGTTTCGAACTCCTTGCGAGAGAGATAGATGATATCGTCGTCCGTCACAGACACCGTCACTTCCTGCTCAATCGACAGCAACTCCTTCTGCACCTTGCACTCCCACGCAATGGCGCTCTGGTTACGATTGTTCTTCGGCCACACGTCCTCCTCGAACAGCTTCACACACTGCTCGTGGATGTAGTTGAACACGAGGTCGTCGATGTCGAAGCCGCCCAGTCGCGGATTGCCGTCCGTTGCCTTCACCGTGATCACGCCCTTCTCCAGCTGGACGAGACTCAGATCGAACGTGCCGCCGCCCCAGTCATACACCATGTAATAGCCATCGGGAGAGTCAAACCCCAGGAAGGCGTAGGCAGTCGCGGTTGGCTCTTCGATTAAACTAATGTACTTGAATCCGGCTTGCACTGCGCACACCTTCAGCTGCTCCTTCTGGGTGATCGACCATGTGGCGGGATGTGCAACAACAGCGTAGTCGATGGATTCGCCTGTCATGTCCCTCGTGGCATCATGCATCTTGAACAGCAGTGTCGTTGCGATTTCACTCGCATCGGTTAGAGTGATCTGTTTCCTTTCATCTGGCACTGGAAATGCTATTCTCCCGTGATCATTCCTGATCGCATACGGCGCTCGCGTCCTATCCTCCTTCACACCGTTGTCACTCCACACTTTCCCGAAGAAACGCTTCGTATCCGTGAGAACGACAGCGTCCTTATCGATCTTGGTTGGTTGATAGGATACGACGCACTTCTTCCCGGGTCTGTAATACACAGTCGAGTAAATCCAGTTGTGGCCTGCTATATTCGAGATGGGCCCCATCTCGAAGCGATCCCCTCTTTTGAGACATAGACACGACTTGTGCGTTCCCAGATCAATTCCAACGCATTTCAGGGGATGATCCATTCCAAACGAAATACGGAGTGAACGGGCTGATTCAGTTTATTGCTTCTCTTATTGAATACTTAGGCATGGAGTACTGCTGTTAGCAGAGTGCGAGAGGATCGTGTGCGAACAAAGAGCCACACTACGAAGACAACTTCTTACACAAACCAA
>ERZ1106948.427-NODE-427-length-19798-cov-34.313276_pt1 | contig 19798 bp, 29 predicted proteins | sample MGYA00403673_ERZ1106948 | MGnify/ENA primary metagenome ERZ1106948 (study PRJEB35170, sample SAMEA104062409) | human gut metagenome | biome: human gut; feature: human-associated habitat; material: faeces | place: Denmark | collected 2012-05-07 ...
GCTTGGCTGATGAGATCATGAACGCCGCGAAGGGTTCTTCCAACAGCTACGCCATTAAGAAGAAGGACGAGATCGAGCGTGTGGCGAAGGCCAACCGATAATTGTGTATCTATGTTATGGCTGAATTGTGTTGGGTTTTGTGTGTTTGTTGGGAATACGAATACTCGGATGGCTGCAATCAGTTAGAAAAGAATCTGTTCGATTGATCCTATTCATTCTGGGGTGAACTCTTGATGAGTAGGAATCAAGAAGAAGAGAGTAAGAATCGCTATCAGGGCATACTCGTTGAGAAGCCAGATGAGAGCCATCAGTACTGGATAAGCAAGGAAACACGAATGAGGGGTGACGCTCAATGTTGTCGATATGTTTTTATCGAAGGAGAAGACTTCTGTCTGAAAAAGGAAGAGAATGGGTCTTCAGAGAATGGATTTGTCACGTATGAATACGACAGCGATACAAAGCTTGGATTATCGGGTAGTGGTAGAAGGGCTCCCGAATCCGATATGGGCGATCGTGGTTGTGTAGAAATTGAATGGATTGACAGTGACGTGTGTGTAAAAGGAGAGGGGAGCTATTCTAGAAGGATGGGGAATCTCGATGTTGCTCCGTGTACTATCACTATGGTGGGAAGTAATCGTGAGTACAGAGGTCCACTTGACAAAGATCTGGAGCCAAATGGTCATGGTATCGTCACTGTCACTGATGGTAAGAGTAGTAAAAGGGTTAGTACTATGTGAGAGGAGGATTATGCATAGGTTATTGGTGACTGGGAGAATGGGAAGATTGTCACTCTCTACAAGCAGCTTGCTGGTGTTGTGTATGCGAAGATTCCAGTTGAAGGAAATGATATGTTTCGAAGGTGGACCGACTACAAGTCAGAAGCAATCCAGAAGGGAAAGAACTACGAGGTCGTTTACAAGTATACGAATAGTGTTATCTACAAAGGGAAAATAGAAGGGGACTGCTTTGCTGGTGGAACGATAGAACACGTGAAGAGTGTGTCCTTCGACGAGATCAAGCCGTTGATTGCGGTCTGGTGTCGTCAGAAGACCAATAGTGGTGAAGAATGGGTCGTGTTCCACGATAAGAGCCTTGATCGTATTGAGGTTTACAAAGACCAATGGGTTTGGAGGGGGAGTGAGTACACAACCTATGTGAAGGGCGGGGTTAATCGGAGGAAGCTGAGAGAAGGCTTGATGGGAAAGAGTTACGAGGATGGCGTTAAGTGTGTCGAGGATCTGCTGGAAGACGCCGACTGGTTCTGTGAAGAGACTGACGGGGGCAGGCTGTATAAGTACCACTATAAGGACGTTGAGACGGAAATGAAAGACGGGGTATGGAACGTGAAGCAGACGATTGACGACGAAACCTACGATGGTGCTGCGAAGCCGGTCAAAGAGGGTGAGGGGTTTGTCTTCGTCAAGGAAGGTCAGGGGACATGGAAGAAGAAAGACTCGACCTGGACTGGCGCGTGGGAAGACGGTCAGTTTGTCGAGGGCCGTGTGGTATTCAAAGGACAAGATCTCACAGTCCAGAACGTCCACAGGAAAGGAGAGTGTTTTGAGGGGGAGATGGACATGGGAGACGACGTCGCGTACCGAATCCGCTTCACCGCCAAGCTGGAAATCAAGCGACGCTGGTTCTTGAAGGGTGGCGAGTGCTTCATGAAGTACAAGGACGACGACAACCCGAATTGTTTTTCGTTTGTGTACTGCTCCGACGGCCTGCGTTACGAGGGGAAGGTGAAGAAGGGGAACTACACGTGCAAGAATCTGCCTGCGGTGATCAACGAGGGCGACGTGTACCAGATTGAAGACGGAGTGAAGGTGTACCAGGGCGACCTTCTCTTGGTTGACGAGTGTTTCCGAGAGTGGCAGAGGGAGACGAGCCGAGTGCTCAGCAAAAAGAGAAACAGTAACAGTCTGTCGTACTTGAAGTGGTACGGTGTGATGATGACATGGCATATCAACCCAAATACCAACAAAGAGACGACGATCAAAGACGCCAGAGAGATCACAGGCAGCAAGGAGATCAAAGACGCCAGAGAGATCAAAGACGGAAAATGGGTGTATCTTCCTGACGGCTACGGAGAGTACTTTATGAAGGGTAGCGAGAGGACATTGTACATGTATGGCTTCACCAAGAAGGAATTACTGAGCCAGTTTCAGGAGGACATGCACAAGACGTGGATGCTGACAGAAATGTCCATGGACCAGAATAGCAGGGAGTTGACGGTGAGGGATCTGGATGGGCGGTTGGTGTTCAAAGGGATACGAGATTACAACTACAAGCCGGAGAGTGGAGAAGTGCACATGTGGCTGGAGGGCAGGGACAATGTGATCAGGGACTACGATGAAAAGAAAAAGGATAAAGTGTACGAAGTGTACGAGGTGGAAAGCGACAAGAAGGTGTATGCTGGTCAAATGAACATCGTGTTTGAAGAATCGAAGTATGTCGTGGAGTGCTCGGGATTGGGGACACGATATAATGACGACAGTTCGACCACTTCCGGCATCTTCCGTGGACTCAATTACATCGAAACAGGAGAAAACAGAAACAAGAGAGGGAACTGGACGAAACGAGGTCGCTTTGACGCTGACATGTTTACTGGGATAGCGAAGCAGAAGAATGGAATAATGGTGTATTTCAAAGGACATGAAGTGTGGAAGCTAAAGCAGGAGGATGGTGTGTTCAAGAAGCAGGAGTTGAAGAATGGGAGTCTTTACAATAGCGACGAGCGCATCTACTGTTTTCGAGGAATTGACGAGGATGGGAGAGTGGTGGAGAAGACCGTTGTTCTGGGCCAGAAGGACACGATCGAGTTCAAGGAGAACGGGGTCGTCATCACGCGTCAGGGACTGGAGAAGCCTGAGGAGTACTTCTTGAGACAGGTGAAGAAGACGTTCTCACCTCACCGAATGAGGCGTTATCGTGAGGAGGAGAAGAAGGAGGAGAAGGAAGAAAAGAAGGAAGAGAAGAAGGAGGAAGAAAAAGAAGAAGAAATGACAGGCTCTGTGGACTACGAGGCGCATCCGGAACTGAGCGAGCCTCCAAGAGAGAAGAGGATGAATCAGATCGAAACAAGTCCACGGAAAGAGGAAGAGGTGCATTGGGAGACTCCAGAACCGCAGTACTCCATCACTTCTCGAGAGAAGAAGATCCCAGCTCTTATCGAGGAGAGAGGGAGGGAGGTGAATAAGGTCCTGAGTACTGTTGCCGGGGATCTGAGAGGGATGTTATTCGGACAGGGGGTGGATGATGACGTGTTGAGGGCGTGCAGGGAGCAATTGGATGGAATAGAGGACCAGGTGAAGGTGTTCGTCATTGAAGAGTACAGTCTGTTGGACGACATCATTTCCAATTACGAGGAGAAGAAGCCGCTTAGCGATGAGGTCGTTGACAGGTTTGTCACGCACTTCTTATCATACACTGTTTGCTGAAACAAAGCCACAACAACACAGAGGGATACTCGCGCCCATTCAGCTCACACTCCTCGCGTATCCTGTCATGGAAGCGCTCGTTCACGCAGCTCTTCACCTTGATGTCGTAACTCCAGTCCACCTTGGTCATCGCCTGCGTCAAGAACACCTCGGGGTCAAACACGTACTCCTCCGCCGCGGCAGGCTTCTTCTTCAGGTAGTAGAACGAGAACTTCACTTTCCACGCGGTTTTCACTACCACTCAGGGGACTGCAACGACACTACCTTGCTCGGTCTGGAGCGAGGGCGGATACACCGCGGGGATGCTGAACGAATAGGGGTACTTCTTGATGTGTTTCGTGATGACGGAGATGGTGCTGATTAAGTCCGACTTGACGATCTTGTCGTGGAGATAGGGCGAATACTCCTCGTAATACAGGGAAATCACCATCTGACAGTAATCCCGCTTATTCTCGACATACTTGCTCGCAGGGAATCTGGGTGTCCGAGAAGTCCGCAATCACTTGAATCACGTCGCCGTGGATCACTGGTTCTGTCGTGAGCTGCACCGCACAAATCGAATTCCCATTATGCGTCACAGTGAAGATTCCGTACTGTGTGGCCGAGCGACGCGAAACCGGTTCGTCGAGGTTGTTCACGTCCGCTTGAGGCGTTGCAGACAAGAAGTCCGCGTAGGAGGTCACGAAGCGCGATTTCGCCCACTTGACGTCCTCCGTGGTCTGGTTCATGTCGATTTGGTACAGGTTGTTGAACTCTTCCTGGTGATGCATGACAAATGTGCCGTACCCAAAACACTCTCGCTCGGTTGATTCTCAGCACATGCCTGAGAACTCTCCGTGATCGTTATTGAATCGCGATTGTTGTATTCCTACGCTTAACGCAGGCGTGGAGAAGCAACTCGGGTGATCTCCTTCGAGAAGGATGGAGTATCAACCGGAGAGGGCTGGATGGAGTAGTGGTACTCGCTCTCAAAGTCATACGAGGAAGGAGTGGGGTAAAGGAAGGAGGATTGAGGGGAAAATGGGATATGTCAGTATGTTCAATGGAACGGATATGTAGTGAGGCTCTGCGTTGCTGTTTGAAAAGCAGAAGGAAAGGAGGTGGCTACGAATGAGCCGCACGAGGGATTCCGACAAGTATCGCACACAGTTCGTTTTCAGAGAGGGAGGGATATCGCTCGGAAGCGTGATCTGGAAGAAATCTACAGATGAAGCCTCAGGTCGGAAAGGGACAGGCTCTCATGGAATCCAAGGTAACGTCACTATCGACGATCATGGGGTTTGTCTGGTATATGCAGTCCGTCGTGTCGTTGGTGAATCGGTTCACATTGCCGTACGCGACGGGTTTGCTTCGCTGTTTGCCCCTATTCAACTCCTTGGGAAACACTGCCAGGTTGGGAACGATTCCGATGTGTCCGTGGAGCTAGACAGTCAGCGATCCGCGGTAGAACGCACCTGTGCAGATATAAAGGAGAGGTACTCCTCGCAGCCGTCGTCGTTTGCCGGTTTCACTGTCATGACACCACTCACAACAGCTCCGGGAAAGTACGCCTTCCTCGACAGCTTGATCACGACAGATATCCACTGCTTGTCGGTGGTTGGGGCTAGAGCCATGAGATTATGGATGAATGCAAAACCATTGGGGGTGTGGGTATGGATTCCTCTCGATGTGTTTGTGCACCAAGACACTCGTTTGGAGGTGGGCTCAGTGAAGTCGTTTACTCGTGCTTTCTGGCTCTATTCCGCAGTCTGGTACAGAAGGGAATCGTTTCGAGTGCAGATGGTCACTTCATGCGATGCCTGTCAATTCAAAGCGGAGGGCGGAAATGTGCTCTATAAGGAGAGTCATGCATCATCGCTTCTCCGTTCATGCAAATTCGCCTTCTGTTCTCTGACACAAAATCCCCACAATTTCACCCCTTCCGCTCTTCCTGGGGATTTCTGTTCTCTGTGCGATTCGCCAAAAGACTGCAATTCACCATGGCTGACGATTTCATTATGACAATCCCGGATGACGAGGGCGTTTGATGTGGATGGAATGTTGGTTATCGGATAGGAGGACAACATGGTCTTCAAGGAGGAGGAATCATCGGACGAGGAAATTGGAGTCATGCACATTTCGAATTTGTGATTGGTTAGAAGCAGGAAGCGAAGAAGGTCGATTTCGACAAGAGCTTTGTGTTCGATGGCGATAAGGACAGCAGCGAGAGCGAGGAGGAGGATAATGATTCCGGAAAGGGTAGGTATGCAAACTGGTGTTCACTGTAGTCAAATCCACTCGTCTCCAGCCCAATTCGAGACAGTACAAGCTGGAGGAGCGCATCAACAAGAAGAGAAAGGAGATTTTGGGCCGTCAAAAGGAGGTTGACGAGGAGGCAAAAGACATGAACGACGAGGAGGGCGATTTGAACGAAGCGGAGGACGTGGTGAAGAGCGTGAAGACGATCATGGAGGGCAAGGACGATAAGCTGCCTTCTCGCGAGGAGTTCTTCGACACGGAGACTCCGTCCACCGCCGACGACATTCCGCGTTCGTTCAACCAACTCCACCTCTCCAGACCCCTGCTGCGCGCCATTAACGAGCTGGGCTTCACCCACCCGACTCCCATTCAGGTCCGACTTGTCGTTCCCGCTCACTCACAGGCTCGTTGCATTCCGCTGGCGCTGGCGGGCCGCGACATCTGCGCCGCCGCCAAGACGGGCAGCGGCAAGACCGCCGCGTACTTGCTGCCCATTCTGGAGCGTCTCCTGTAGCCACGCAGCCCCACTGTGACGCGTAGGTACAAGAACGCGAGCCGGAACCTCATCCGCGTGCTGATCGTCACGCCCACGCGCGAGCTGGCGTCGCAGGTGTTCTCCATCGCGCAGAAGCTCACGAAGGTAGCGACTCATCCACTCGTTCATTCTAGTTCACCTCAATCACCAGCACGCTCGTCGTGGGCGGTCTGCCTCTCGAGTCGCAGGCGGTGGACCTGAAGCGTCGACCCGACATCGTGGTGTGCACGCCGGGTCGCATGATCGACCACGTGCAGAACACGATGAGCGTGGACCTGGACGACGTGGAGGTGGTGATTCTCGACGAGGCGGACCGCCTGCTGGAGCTGGGCTTCACCGACGAGGTGGCCCTTCCCCGCGGGGATTGACGCGTAGATCCACCAGCTCATCGGACTCTGTCCCGTGAAGCGCCAGACGCTGCTGTTCTCGGCCACCATGACGGACTCCGTCTCGGACCTCATCTCGCTCTCGCTCAAGAAGCCCGCGCGCGTGTTCGTGGACCCCGTCAACCAGGTGGTGGACCGTCTGGTGCAGGTAGGCGCGGCGGCGAGTCTGGACGGTAGGAGTTCATCCGCGTGAAGGACGTGGCGCAGCGCGAGCCCATGTTGGTGTCGCTGCTGAAGCGCCAGTTCACCTCGGAGACCATCATCTTCTGCGAGAAGAAGAGCGAGGCGCACCGCCTCCAGATCGTGTTGGGACTCCTCGGACTCCACTGTGCCGAGCTACACGGCGACCTGAACCAGACGCAGCGTCTGCAGGCGCTGGACCGCTTCGCGAAGAAGGAGGTGGATTTCTTGCTGGCTACGGACGTGGCGGCGCGTGGGTTGGATATCAAGGTGGGTGTGGTGGCGTGGGATGAGGGGTAGGGCGTGAAGACGGTAATCAACCTGCACATGCCGCAGACGGAGGCGGTGTACATTCACCGTGTTGGACGTACTGCGCGTGCCGGACACAGCGGCCGTGCTGTGACGTTCGTGGAGGAGGACAGACGCATGCTGATGAAGGAGTTCGTGAAGAGGGCGGTGGAGGCGCATCAGCAGATCAAGACGCGTGTGATCAACAAGGCTGTAAATGCTATTGGTCTGGTGTGAGCGTAGTGCATCGACAAGTACAGCAAGGAGTTGGAGGCGCTGAAGAAGGACATTGACGAGATTTACGAGGAGGAGGTAAGGCATGTCTCGCTGTGTTCACAGTGCAGAGAACAGAAAAGGAGTTGAATTTGGCCCAGAGAGAGGCTCAGAGGGCGGACAACCTGATTAAGCACGAGGACGAGATCAAGTCGAGGAGGAAGAGAACGTGGTTCCAGTCGGAGAAGATGAAGAAGGAGGCAAAGGCGAAGGAGTTCGCTGCAAAGAAGGGGAAGAAAATGTGATTTAGCTGGTTGATTTCGGCTGTTTGGATGGAAACAAGTCAGGCTGTGGAGATTTCGTCGTAGGTGACTCTTGACAGGAAGGAATGACACAGAAGAAGGAACATGATGCCGCCAAACGCATACAGGACGAGGGAGCATCGCAGTGCCACAGCTCTATAGTGGAATCGTGAGGACCCATGGCTACAAGACGGTATTCCAGTAGGGGAGGAGGCGCCTTATCGAATCGGGCGCGAATACATAAGCGAATAGCCCGTCTACTCCATCATCCACTTGACATGACTCCACAGAGAAGGCAGTTCAGCACCTCGTACAGACAGAATCCGGCGACCCCTAGCCGACTCATATGTTTAGACTGGGCGAATCATTCGATTGAAAGGAATAGCCGGTGCCGTCAGAGAGTGGAAAGAACCGCGGTTTCCGCAAGGCACGCCCTTGTGTTCTCCTGCAGAATACCGAAAGCTTCGAGCTATTTCATTAGTGTGACGTTAATGGAACAGTCTCAAGAAGTTGATTCACCTCCTGGGAGTGAATGCCCTCTAAGCGGCAAGATCGACGATCCTGGGGGTGAAAGGGACGGCAGTCCCGAGCACTCGACGGAGCAGAGCGAGGACGTCTCGGAAAGGAAGCCGAGTCCGATACCAAGTCTAATCTCGACTATTCATCTGAAGCGAAATCGGCTATCGAAACGCCTCTCCATCATAACGCTGAATAAGCCCGAGAAGATGAGTTTGCGTGCTCTTGACGCCAATCCGGGTGATTCCACGCCGTCTCCATCGCTGTCGAGCACGGACGAGAAGGCAAAGGAGCAGCAGCGCTTCCTTAAGCATGGATTCCTCCCCCGTCTCACAGTGAGCCCGACTGCGGAGCGGAAGCACTGCCCGGGGTCTCCGACGCATGGACGTACGAAGCACGGCGTTAGTTCGTTCTTTGGGAAGGGCGATGGGAAGGTGAAGGCATCCCTGGCTCCGTTGGTGACCCGGAGAACGGTTCCGTCTGTGAATGCGTCGTGGGTTCAAACGAGCAGCCGGGATAGTCATGGGAGCTGGTCTTCTCGCTATCCGTCCGATTCGAGCGTGGATCCCGTTTCCGACAGTTCCTACCGCTGCAGCTCTCCGATCAGCAGTCCGCGGGAGTCGATCAACATCGTGATCCGCCCTCCTGTTCGGAATTCGCTCCGTCGCCGCTCCAACCTCTACAACACGCTCCCGTCGACCGTCAGCGAGGAGTCCGCGTCCGTGCTGCAGTCCCAGTCGAAATCGAACCTGTCGTCTCCGACATCGTGCGCCGATTCTCCGTCTCCGTTCGTGGCGACCACGGAGAGCACGCCTCTGACGAACACGCCGACGCCTCTTCCGCTCCACACGCAGCCAATGCGCCCGCTGTCGAGCATGTTTTCATCGAACCGCGGGATCCACATCTCGCACTCCGTGGACCCCGAGGAGCTGTCGTCGCTTCAGGAGGGCAACGTGATGTGCATGACGATCACCGCGGGGAAGCACACACCGTCTCTGCACGTGGTGCCGCCGCAGCCGCACGAGGAGGACGAGTTGTGCACGACGCTGATCGACACGGGAGACGAGGAGGCGCGTCCCGGCACGCTGTCGTCGTCGTCGCACGATTACCTGTTCGATGACCTGGACTTGTCGTCACTGCCCGAGCAGAGTGATGAGATGCTGCCGTCGATCCGCAGCGTGGAGGACGGGGAGTGCACGGGCGTGAGCGAGGCGTTCGACGAGCTGATGAACGACGAGGTGAAGAAGAAGGAGGAGATCGGCGAGGAGGTGGAGGGCGAGGCGATGAGCAGTGATGAGGACATGCTGGATGACGAGTACCTGGGCATCCAGAAGAAGCGTGTGGAGGCGAAGCAGAGTGAAGAGAAGGTGGAGAGTCAGGCGCAGAGCGAGGCAGATGGTAAGGCGGAGGCGAAAGTGGAGGCGAAAGTGGAGACAAAAGCGGAGCCGAAGAAGGACGCAACAGTGGAACCAAAGAAGGACGCAACAGTGGAACCAAAGAAGGACGCAACAACGGATACGAATGAGAACACAACAACAGACCCAATGAAGGACGCAACACCGGACACGAACACGGACACACAGACAGACACAGAAGAGAAGGCAGAACCACCAGCCAACCCTCCCGAACCATCGCCCGAGCCACAGCCCCACATCGTGGGCGATCTCATGACCATGGGCGTGAACGACATCATCTCCATCTCCGACCCCGTGGTCAAGCGGGACGTCTCTCCCGAGCCCGTCGCGATGGACGTCATTCCGGAGGAGCCCGTCACGGAAGAGGAGACCGTGCAGGAGGTGGAGGAGAGCGAGTCGACGGCTTCGGAGGAGGAGACGGAGCCTTCCCTCCAAGTCTCTCCTTCTTCTCCACAGGACGTCATCACGCCTGAGGAAGAAGAGAAACTGAGGCGGGTTCGAGAGGAGGCGGTGAAGGTGAGCGTGACAGAATTCGGGTCATTTTTAGGAATTGGTTGCATTCAATGCGAGACGCGAGGCGAAGAAGAAGGAGAAGCGGAAACAGCGTGCTGTGTCCACAATCGACTTCCGATTATTGGAATTCCAGAATTTGTTCGGAGATTGCGCATCCCTTCTTCTGCCGTTTATCCGCGTGATCGATTACACGCTCGGTCCTCTTGTGTATGTTCAGTGGTTCTTGGTGATCAATAGACAACCGTCCGACTCGTTGTTGAATCTCGCCGAAGTGGTGTATCGTCGGATAGAGGAAGGCGGCGCGGACGATAGTCTTCTTTTCCGGAGAGCGGAGGGCGAGGGAAAGAAGACGCTGGAGGAGAAGCGAGAGTGGATGTTGCGGGTGGTCAAGGAGTCGCGTTTTATGCAGTGCCATTTTTCTTCTTTTGTATTCTATTATCAGTGTTCGCTGAACTATATGGCGAGAAAGGTGACGTCCGAATTGCGATTGTCATGTTAGTTGAGCTATCATTTTCTCTTTTGATTGCTTCACCAGTTGCAGCGCTGTTTGCTAACAAACACGTCAGTTGACTCGAGGTTCTGGAGTATCCGGGTAAAACAACCTCCACTTCTGGAGCAGCCAGTCATTTTGAAGGGCGATGACGAGGTTCTCCTTCTTGTCGCACGAAAACAGCCTCTTCCACACGGTATCCTGATGGGTTGCTTCATTCAAGTACCGATTCACCTGCGCTCTACGAATGAGTGCAAACAGGACGCAACCACAGGCGCAGCATGTCCACACTATCCAGCATCGAAAAGATGCGACTGTCTTCGATCAAAAACGCAGCCATGGAATGCAACTCTACACGCTGAATTTGCATTAGAAATGCATACGCACCATGCTCCGCTTTTCGTTTTCGATGAGCTGCTTCGCCTTTTCGATGAGTCTCTTGTGTTCTGCCACCTGGCTCTCCAGCCTCATGATTTCGCCCTAACGATGAGTCGAAACGCGAAGCGAGACGTCGATGATTTCCTTCTTTGCTTGGCGCTGATTCGCAAGCGTTTTGAGTGCTTCCAGCTCGGCGTTTCTTTCCTCGAACACCTGCTCCAACTCCCTGGATTTGAACGTCAGTTGGTGGAGATCGCTCAGAATGGCGCTACGGATAAGAGAAGGCAGTCACTGCACACGAAGAGCACCTGTTCCGCATGCTCGTGGGGAGCTGCGGGATCTTGAGACTGACGGAGAAGACGACATTCCTCTCCCTAATCCATGCCCGTGAATTGTCCCATATGAGATTGTACGTGCCGCACTCGTTGACGAGTATCTTCCCCTGATATGTTGTGTCTGACGAAAACGTCTCCTTTTCGACGATCACTTCCGTATTTTCGTCCTCCAACTCCCTCTGGACCGCGAAGTCAATGTCATAATAGGAAGAGTAGAAGGACCAGCTCAGGACCGTGTTTGGGACAGACACCAGAATTGGATAGGAATACTGCTTCCCTGCAGGAATGGTGCACGAAGTAGTCGCCAACTGCACGTCTCGTATCTGACTGCTACGCATCATCTTCACCGGGATTCAGCACAGAAAGAGAGTCGAAAGAGGCTCGTACTTCTCCATCGCGTATCAAAACGGCGTAGTCTCGCAGGAAGAAAGAGAAGAATGAGATAACAAACAGACACACTAATTGCGTTTACGGGCAAGCTATCACGTAGTAATACAACAACTATGAAATCCTTGGGGAATAAGCGCCATTCCGACTCTTCTCATGAGAACCGGCAGCACCCTTTACCTCGTAGTGCTGCTGGAAGTCCTTCTCAAACCTAAACATCCTGTCCTGGAGATATCCCACGCGATTGACAATGCGTGGATGATCGTCCACAAACTCCTTGGTTTTCGACACAATCTCCATATCATCGTCCTCCGTTGCATCGGGAAGCAGGGACAGGGTGGTGATCATCGACGACGGATCGTACCCGCATCGCTTCAGCAAGTACAGGGCTTGGAGATCCGCCTCGTGCTCCTGTTCGCGGCTGAGTCTCTTGTCGACAATTCCCTTGATGACGGGCATCACGATCAGATCGGGGATGAGCGTGATGTACACGTAGTAGGCAAAGCTGGTCCAGCGCAGCATGGACTCGACGGGATGACTAGGGATGATGGGAACGATGATGTGTCACCGAGAGAGACAGTGCGACATTTCGTGCGACAGCACGCCTGCAATGCACTAGACATGAGGAAGGAAGAGAGACACAGACTTCTTCGTAATTCGAGATCTTCCCCTTCTTCTCGAGATCCTTGAAATAGTTCAGCAAGCCGGTGTAGACGACAATGATCGACCCCATGGTGGTGTACGCGTTGATCTCGTCGTCATCGACCACGAGAATCTCCATCTTGCTCATATAGTACTCGCACTCGGGAGAGAAGTAGACGCACGCCTCCTTGATGCGGTTGACAATCTTCGACACGAAGACGACGCGCTCGTCCTTTGCGGGGAGAATCAGGGAGTGGACCGCATCGCCGTCCTTCTTTTGGAACTGTTCTCGGAGACTCTGGATCATCGAGTCCTGGTACTTCAGTTCGAAATCCCGAGGAATCACCTACACGTGAGGAGAGAAGGCAGAGCGAACGGCGAAGTGCCTGCGATGGGTGATGGGAACGATGTTCCGATGCTTGTAATATTCAAACGAGCAAATCCCGACCCCAACGAGGAAAACACAGTAGAGACCGACTTTCTTTTGCGCTTTTTGGTAGAGCAGCTGCTTCTCTACTCGTGATCCACGTAGTCCGCACAATACCCAATGGCTGCTTGTAGAAAGGAATGACTTCCCTCATCACCTCGGAAGCGGATTTACTCCCGGATACGAATAGTTTGGCATTTGTTGATATCTTCTATGAAATGATACCGCGGTTTCCGCTCCTACCGCAATGCGCTGGTTCGACGCCAAGTAACGAGCGACAGCAAATGCCTTCAACAGAAGGCGTATTCTGCTAGCCATGTGATACTCGGAAAAATAGAAATGGGAGGAGGGAAGAGGAAGGATATGAACCACCTTCGTGAAGTCGATTCATCTACCATCGTTTGAATCCATCTGGAAGAGTGGTGCTGTTGCTGCGATTCACTCCACGCAGTTGTAGGCAAAGACACACATCGATGATCAAAACTGTGAAACTCGTTTCATCCACCCACTCTTCATTACAATAGTATATATCTAATGAAACGGAAAGGATGCAGAAGGATCATTCATTTGGTTGAATGGAGGCCAAACCTTCGAACCGAGAGAAGTTGCTATCCGCGACGGAGATGAAGCACCGGATTGCATCGTCGCTGGATTCCATAAAGCGGTTGAAGGAATTGTGCCAAACGCATCTATCGGATCCGGATGGAACGCATAACGAATCTACGGAACAGGTACTGAGCGAGTGCAGTCGTTTGAAGACCGAAATCGAGAAGGCGGTGTCGTTCTGCGACACGGCGTCGAAGAAGACGGACGCAGTGAACAAGCTGCTGAAGGTGGAGAGGAAGAAGCGATGGAAGCTGAAGAAGCGCCGTTTGGAGCGCGTACGCAGTTCTTTCTATCGCTCGATGGTAGCGGAGCGGAATCGGTATGGCAACCTGTACGCAATGAGGTGTAGACAGATCGATTTGTGGAAGAAGGAGCGGGAGAAGCAGAATGAAGAGGAGGTGGAGGAGGAGAGGAAGCAGACCCTGATATACGACAAGCAGTTGGAGATCCAGCGGTTGAAGAGAGAGCGGTTCGCATTGCAGAAGCTGTTCTGCTCCATTCACGAGTTGTGCACGGAACGGTTGCTGAAGTTGGAAAAGCAGGGATACCGTCCAGAGAGTCGCGTGGACCCGATAGAGCAGGGACTCCTCAAGGCGGCGCAGAAGGATGTGGACAACTACGCAGAGACGGTGGTGTCGAGGAAGAAGAGGAAGGAGTGGTAGCGAGTGGGTATGTTGCACTCATGAGTAGGGTCGGTGGTGGCAATGAGGATGAGGACGATGAGGAGTATTACTTTGGCATGCACCGCAACATCAACAAGCTAATAGCGATTCGGTCGGTGCGATTCGGTGGAGTGACGTGTAGACGAGCCTGGGACACATATCTTGTGCCGAAGGGACACGGGTCGCGCATTCCCACCCATTTTGTGGATCCTCCGACGCGAGAGTGGCTGTAATATAGTGTTCCGTGTTTGTTTCGCATCGCGCTATCTGAATGAAACTCCCTTTCATTTCTAGAAACTTCGATTACGCTGATTCCCTGGGTAGATATTCTTTCTTCGTGAACACCGAATGAGATCTTACCTTGTGCTTTGCGCTCTTCTGATTTGGTAGCTTCTTCCGCCGTGTTTTCTCATGCGCTAGTTCGTCTCTCGCCTTCTACGATGAAAACGGTCCGGTGACGATTCTGACGTCCAAGAACTTCAAGAGTCTTGTGCTGGACAGCAACGAAGTGTGGATGGTCGAGTTCTTCGCTCCGTTTGGGGTTGTTCGATGCGTTCATCCGTAGCTGGTGTGGCCACTGCAAGGCGATGAAGGACCAGTGGATTAAGGCGGCCGGAGCGATGGGAGGCATTGTTCACTTTGGTGCGTCCTACTGTCCTGTTTGTGATGACTAGGTGCCGTGGACTCCACCGTCGAGCAGTCGCTCGCTTCGCAGTACGGCATTCAGGGTTTCCCCACCATCAAGATCTTCTCTCCGCTGAGAGCGCAGCCGACTGACTATCAGCAGGCCCGCGAAGCGAAGCCCTTCTGCAAGGCGGCCTTTGCTGTATGGGCTGAGGTGTTGTCGTCACGCGTAGGCTGCGAAGGAGCTGGTGTCTGCCCGTCTGAAGGGAACTGCGGAGAGCAACTACAACGGGAACAAGAAGGCGGAGGAGCCCAAGGAGACGAAGAAGGCGGAGCCGCCCAAGCCCATCGAGGTGAACGAGATTACGAACCAGGAGCAGTTCGACGCTACGTGCAAGGAGTCGACGTGCATGCTGCTGTTCGTGCCCGACATCCGCGATGCCGGCAAGACCCAGCGTGAGGAGATGATCGAGACGTTGAAGAAGGTGGCGGAGGCGCAGGTGCGCGGACTGTTCTCGTACGGATGGATCGTGGGAGGCAGCCAGTACGACATGGAGCAGAAGCTGAATCTGGGCTTTGGCTACCCTGCCGTGATTGCCGTGAGCGGCAACAAGGGACGTTACGCTGTCCAGAAGGGCGCGTTCACGGAGCACAACCTGAACGTGTTCGTGAAGGGACTGCAGCTGGGTTCTGTGCGCACGTCTCCTCTGCCCGAGTTGCCTGCCTTCGTGGAGGTGCAGCCTTGGGACGGTCAGGACGCTCCCGTCGTGGAGGAGGAGGAGGACTACGATGACGAGATTTAAGTGTAATCTTTAATGGCTGTGTTTGTTAGAGTCGTTTCAGAACAATTAGCCGTTTCAGAACAATGAGGGGAGGATGAAAAGGAGCAAGGAGAGGATGGAAGATGAGCACGCATAGCCTAATTGGATAAGGCGCTTGCCTACGGAGCAAGAGATTGTGGGTTCAAGTCCCACTGTGTGCTTTTTTCATTCTTTTCGGCATGCCTCAGGATCCCTATGATCATGCATTTGATCTTTTGGCGAAGGTGAGGAGGGCGTCGAAGGAGTACGCGCTGATGCGGGAGTCGAATCAGATGTGTGTCTTTGCGTTCTCTCCTTATTGACTAGGAATATGGAGCGAATCGATCGGACACGCAAATTCATGGTCCCCGTCTCCGTAGTCCGCTCATGCGTAGTATGAGAGAATCCGGCCTCTATCGAGCGGGAAACTGCTGTCAAAGGAGAGGAAACAGATGCTGCTGGAGCAATTCGAGGAAAGGATCTCGGTTGGGCTGAGGGAGCAGAGTCATGCGTAGCGAAAGGACAAGGAGATTCGCGAGTTGGTGGAGGAGCGGAACGATTACGTGGTATGCGTCTTCACTTGCGTTGTTGGTGTAGACGGAATTGATCCAGCTGAATAAGGCACTGAAGTTGCTGTTTGCGGACCGCAAGAATCTGGAAGTAGTGCTTACGGACGCGCGTGTGAGACTAGAACGAGAAGGAATTGAAGGAGGAGTTGCTGAGCGAGGTGCGGCACTTGGAGGACGTCATTGCCGAGAAAGAGGTAGTGCATACATGAATGCGTGACGCAAAGATGGTCATCAGCCAGCTCCAGAAGGAGAATTGCCGTGTGCGTTCGGAGAAGAACCTGCTGTTAGAGGAAGTGTCGAAGGCGATCGAGGACGACGAGCAGTCGATCGCCGCAGACGAGAACTCTGCGTCCTGTTAGCTGTATCATAGTGACGTTTGTTCAAGAAACACAAGTCAACCCTCTTCCTCTCCCGCGTACTTCTTCTTGTACAGCGCGATGGGAGACTCCTCGAGGTTGAACGCCGTCTCCGACTTGTGCTCCTTCCAGTCCGGCAGACACAGCGCCTCCTTCTGCACGCAGGCACGGACCATCGCCTTCTACCCATCACACTCCACCACCCGCAGCGACATCGGACATGAACACGTGCACCGTCAGCCACTCGCTCAGCACGTTCAGCAACTACCCTTCATCGCCTCCCCGCACACGAACCCGCCTTGCCACGACACTCTCCTTCTCGCTCTCCATTTGTCCCAGCAGCGACTTCGCTTTCAGCGCAAGCTCCTACGCCTCACCCAGTCTCCCTCCACGCACTCGGTGCTGCTCCAGGTGCTCGACCCTCCTCTCGTAGTCCTGCCTGCCTTCAAACAAGGCGTGCTCGCGCCGCAGTCCGATGGTGGCGTAGTCCATCGCGAAGAGGACGATGTCGGCGAGACAGAGCTGGAGCTGATTGCCTCCGAGGAAATGGTTCAGGGCGTGGCGGTGAAGGAACGGCGATGGAGAGGATTCAGGATATGTTGATGACGAGCACGAGCCACTGCGTCAGCTGGTCCGTCACATAGTAGCCGGTGGAGAACATGGAGGGAATCCACTCGATGAAGGGCTGATCTTGAGATGAGCGGCGAGAAGAAGAACTACCGTGCGTGACCATGATTTGGGGCAGCACAACCGTCGGCGTTTCCTCCATGTCCACTACCCGTCACAGATCACGGACAGAACGACAGTGGAGTTCGTAGAAGATCTCGTACAGATTCGAGTATATGGTTAGCATCGTCTTCACGCCGGCGCTATTCGGGCTGATTCTAGAGGTGAGAGGAGGAGGGAGCCGGCACTTCGTCCACAGCGCCACTGCCGATAGAAGGATGCTCACGATTTCCAGAAAGGCCGAAGCGGATATCGAATTATCGTTCAGGTAGTTGACGATGCTGCACATCTGCGTGTGCAACTCCTGTGCATCACCACAACCTTGAATTCCTACACAGCGAGAGGTGCTCTTGGTGAGACTGGAAGGAATTGTAGAAAAGAGGAGTGTGAAGTAGAACTAGGCCGTGAGAAAGGAGGGCGACACGTACCTTCCCGATTTGGATGCCCCGCTGTTCGTAGTCCCGAAATGAAATGGAGGCGTCCTCATCCACCTCGATGATAACCTTCATCGTTATTCGCTTGATATTGCCAAGTACACGCACTAGCTCGGGACACACAATGCCGACGCGATAGAAGATGTACAGAAAGAGCGCATTCTCGTTCTCCTCCTTGTTTCTACCCTGTAACCCTTGTTCCACAGGGTACATACGGAAGTATATCGTATATGCTCGTGTCCCATAACCGCGACGTGTTCAGGAATGAAATCGCGTTCTTCACGTCTTGGCACATGATTTCATGCTCCGGAATGAACCTGATGCTCAGTATACACGATTCGCATATACCACGAAGGGAGATAGGCGCCGGTCCTTCGACTGTTGAACGTCTCTGGAATGGCCAAGCTTTGCCCCATACTGACTGGCTACTCGATTTGAAATTGAACAGAGGAAAGGTGAAGACGGTGAAGCGGAATTGTGTGGGTATGTAGTACTGCCTACAGTGCGTGGCAATGACATTGTCGACTCGATGGAATCGGTAATCGGATGATTCGTCCTTCATTGTCTCTCTCGTCTGGGAAGAAATGGACGATTTATCGATCTTCCAGAACAAGGCGCCCATTGTATATAAAATATCGAGTGTAGTGGTTGTTTTCCCGTGCAAGGAATAGATATCGAGGAAAGCGGAGCTGTCCATTCCAAATTCAAAATACGCTGAACCGATCGATGCGCTGGAAGTGTTTAGTGGGGAGCAAGGAGGGACGTGTGAGGAAGTAGACTATCTCCGAACGATTAAGGACCCCGAGTATCCCATGAACTTGGAGCAGTTGAACGTAATCCAGGTGCGAGACGATGAATGATTTGATTGTAGTTGGCGAACATTTCGGTTGACAATGAAGCAAACAAGGTGGTCGTCTATTTCACGCCGACGATCCCGAATTGCACGTTCGTTTTACTGTGAATCCATGACGTATAGACAAGCCGCTGTGATCGGTCTGTGCATTCGCGTGAAACTGGACCGGTGTCTTCCCCCGAGACTGAAGTCGCGAGTGTACATCGCGCCGGGGACGCACAACACAGAGGAGTCGCTCAACCGTCAGATCAACGACAAGGAGAGAGTGGCTGCTGCCCTGGAGAACCCGTCGTTGCATATCCCTGAGTTGCTGTGCGTTGGCTCTTAACCGCACTGAAGGTGATAGAGAAGTGCATCGTCGACACGGACTTCGCGAACGTGGACGAACTGCTGAGCTCGTATTCGCGACTGTGTCAGAACGTGTATTCCGTGTAGTCTGTTTGTAACAAGAACCAGCCTAAAGAAGATTGTACATGTCACTAACTGAAACGAGAGTCAAATCGGGCGTGATGCTCGCATAGGAGTAGCTATCCGTCACAGAATCGGGAAAAGAGTACGGGGAGATGAGCACCGTTTTCCATCCCTTCCTCTTCGCGTTCTGGATATCGCTGATTGGATTGTCCCCCACCATGACGCAGTCCTCGGCACAGATGGAGGGATACTGCTCCAACACGAACGAATACGCTTCTCCGGTAGTCTTCGTCTTGTTGCTCGTTTGTGGACTGACGTACAAGTCGATGACGTCCACGACCTCGGGATGGAAGGTCATGTCTGCAGTTCCGTCCGTGATTACAACGACGATGTATCCCTGGTCGTGAAGTCGGTGCAGAATCTCGGGGACGCGTGGATAGAAGTGGAACTAGAATGGAGAGACGCAACGGAGACTACATGGTTACGAGCCTCTTGCCAAACCGCGAACAGTTCCGCTCCCACTTCACTTGGATAGCTATGCGTGAAGGATTTCGTGGAACGGGACCCGGATCGCTGCGCGAGACTCTTGTACGCCTCAAGTCGCATATTCCCGACCGAACCCCGCATATCTGGGTTGTTTCTCTGGTACTCCGTGATGACTTCCGTAATCCTAGCGAGTAACGCACGATCGCTGTGATCACATGGAGGAGCTCGACAGTCCCAGGTTGGGGTACTTCTGCGTGGCGTACTCGAAGAGCGTATCGTCCGCCTTCTTCAAGATCCCCTCCACATCGGCTAGCGTGCCATCAATGTCGAAGGCGATCAGCTTCTGCGGTTCACGGGACGATGCAGTGACCCACCATGTTCTTCAGCACCTCGGGCGTGGACGTCATGGAAGAAAAGAATGAGGGTTCAACAGTTAAGGAATGAGAATGCACCAAATGAGGATCAACAGTCAGGAAAGAATGACGCAACAAACAGCCCAGGAAAGACAAAGGGTACAGTTAATTACGACCTTCACAATGAAGCTCCTTGAAGGCTTCCTTCACACGCTCCACCATCGACTTCTCGC
>ERZ1106948.429-NODE-429-length-19714-cov-32.680553_pt1 | contig 19714 bp, 28 predicted proteins | sample MGYA00403673_ERZ1106948 | MGnify/ENA primary metagenome ERZ1106948 (study PRJEB35170, sample SAMEA104062409) | human gut metagenome | biome: human gut; feature: human-associated habitat; material: faeces | place: Denmark | collected 2012-05-07 ...
TCAGTGAGAAGGAGAGAAGGTTCTAGAAGGGCGCGTTTGATTGGGCGCACGGGTTTGATCGTTAAGGGACAGAAGTGCTTTGGGAAGGGAGTAATAGGAGGAGAATAGAGTGCTGAGTACAATGGAGAGAGTAGAGAATTGGTGCGGTCGAGATGGACATCACAATTAATCACCAATTCGGATGAAATATGAAGCAGAGAAGAATGCATGTGATGGAGTGAACATAACGGAAGGATGATCAAGTCAATAGCAAACGAGTAACAAAACCAACCCTAGTCTCACCAAACAGATTGCACAGCACATCAACGCCTTGTCCATACTGCTCTCCTGACCAAACCAGTTCTCAGAATGATCGCTGCTTCCACGATCGAATTCGATGAGTTCGACGAACCATTCCTCAGATTCTTGAACCCAAATGAACCCAGAGCAGTCTAACGAACCTCAAATCGGAGAGCCGGAGAAGAAAGAGGTTGCTCCTGCGGTAGCGGCGCTGGAGAACGCGAATCCGGAGACTCCCTCAAAACCAAATGATATGGAGGCCACCGTCGTCGAAGTGAAGGAGGAGTCTGCGAAGAAGGAAGAGAGCAGCGACTACGCTGCAACCGATTTCATGAGCCGCGAATCTGTCGGGAAAGTGATGTGGAAGCTCACATATCCCTCTCTCATTGCGAAAGTGGTTTCGGCTCTGTACGCCGTCTGTGACTCCATGTTTATCGGAAAGCTCGCTGGAGAAACGCAGGATGATAGAACGATCGCTCTCGCTGCTGTGTCTCTCGCCATGCCGCTCGAGCAGGGTATTATCCACAGCTTGGCCATGATGGTGAGCAACGGAGGATCCACGGTGTTCGGTCAGTCCATCGGAGAAAAGGACCCGGAGAAGGGAAAGAGGGTGGTGGGAAATACGTTCTTCATGGAGATCGTCGTGGCTGTCATCCTGGCGGGCGTGTTTTCCTGGCTCACGAAGCCCCTCTTGAAGTTGGTGGGAGCGACGGAGTCCCAGGGCAAGCTGGATATCGGCGCGAGCTACATCAGCACGCTCTTCTACGGCAGCATTACCTACTGCTTTTACATGTCGTCTTCAGATCTCATGCGTGGTCAGGGAGCGGCTCTCCTGTCCTGCTTGATTTCCATCACGGCTGGACTCCTGAACATGATTGGCGACCCGTTCTACATCAAGGCGCTTGGTTTGGGTGTCCGCGGAGCTGCCGTGTCAACGGTGGTGGCCAATCTGGTGAGCAGCATTGTGGGTCTCTCTCTGCTGAACAGCAAGAAGTCAGTCGTGCGCATTGGCTGGTCTAACCTGAAGCCGGATCCAAAGCTCGACGGCCACATCCTCATGACGGGCATGTCGGGTCTGGTGTCTGGCTTTGCGGGCGCGTTCGTCACCATCATCAGCAACCGTCTCGTGCTGCGCTACTCCCCCTACCCGGAGGACGATGTGCGCACCAACGCGGTGATCGGCGCGTGGGGCGCGATGAGCAAGGTGTACTTCATCAGCTTCCTCCCGCTCATTGCTCTGGCCCAGGGTGTCTTGCCGCTGCTGGCCTATTCCTCGGGTGCCAAGCTCCATAAGCGCTTTATGGATTGCTCGAAGCTCATGTTCATTTGGGAGATGGGCATCACGATTGTCCTTGAATTGGCGATTCTGATCTTCACGCCCCAGATCGCGACCATCTTCTCCAACGAGCCGCGCTTCATCGAGTTCTTCGTTCCCGCGCTCCGCATTATGGTGGCTCCCGTCTTCCTCCAGCCGCTCGTGATGTCTCTCTTCCCCATGCTGCAGGCGATCGGAAAGGGTGGACTGGCGGGCATGCTGTTGGGAATGAAGACCTGCGTCATCATTCTCGTTGCGCAAGTTGTGATTAGTATGATTATGAACGACTACTGGGGCGCCGTCTACGCTTATCCCGTTACGGAAGTGCTGAGCGCCCTCCTCGCTGTGTATCTGTTCCTGAAGAATAAGAAGTCGTTCTATGGTGTCCAAGAATTACCTGTTTCGGCAAAGCCTTAAGGGGTTTCGTGTTTGTTGAGACTAACTATTCGTTATCCAGGACCCAATTCCGGTTATTGTGGTCCCGATTGTTGTCTGACAGTGATTATTACGTAGCGGAGCAGAATGTACGAGACGAGAATAAAGAAAGAGATCGAGAAGCTAACAAAGGTATTGTTGTGGCGGAAAGGGTAATGAGTAGGATACGGAGGGAGAAATTGGAATAATCAAAGTATTTAGTGACAACAGGACATTCTATGCGTTCATAAAGGGTCCCTCCGACTCTCCCTTTGAAGGAGGCTATTTCAAGCTCTTTGTGCACCTGAAGGACGACTATCCCTTCTCCCCTCCATATATGAAGTTCATGACCAAAGTGTACCACCCAAACATCAGCAGTCAAGTACTCCTTCGCTGGGACTCTCACCGCTAGACAGGAGCGATCTGCCTGGATATTCTCAAGGATAAGTGGACGGCTGCCTTGAATCTCACCACTACGCTGCTTTCCGTCCAGGCGCTGCTAACCGCTGCAGTTCCTGAAGACCCGCAGGTACGTGCGCCTTTCTTCTCCTAAGCGCAAGGACTACCCCGTAGCCGTTGTGTTCTCCGAGCACCACGACCAGTATGAGGAAACGGCCAAGGAGTGGACAAAGAAGTATGCGACAAAGGAAGAGACTCCGGATGAACAGCTCGTTGGGGTTTCGCTGATGGTTTATGGGATAGGTCTCTAAACTATTGAAAGATCACAAGGAGGAAGATGTCATCTCGGTACTATCCTCCAACGTGTGGAATGAGGGAATGATCGAAAAGCGTCTCGGAAAAAAGGTATGCGCGTGTTTCCTACAAACAGACGATTGCTACCAAGTAAAGTGAAGGGGAATGTACTTTATGCAGAAGAACTGATTCTCAAAAACAACCTTGATCCTAAGCGAGAAGGACAATTGCATATCAGTGGAGGCGTAGTCGTTTGCAATCCCCGACACACTGGGATAGAACACGAAGGGAAGGAGCGTGTTCCGGGGACAATCTCCACTCGCGATCTCAATCGTATCGCGCACCAGCTCTACGTGTCAGCAGCGGGATCCATTCTCTACGCAACTCTCGCTTCTCGTTCCGAATCACTACCCATCAGGAAAACCAACAATCCCATACGCATAGACTCGTTCTGCACGATACCCACGGAGATGCTCTGAATCGCCATGTTGCACTGCTCCACTTTCAGATTGCCCGAGATGCAATCGGCCATTTGCAGCTTCGACGAATCTAGGTGGCACGAAATGTGCACCTCTGGAACGAAATCAGTACTGCTCTACGCCTCACAACAACACAGCGCTCGTTACGGTACACAGCAGACCGTCGTAATCGTTGATGTTGCTCTTGCTGAGATAGGTATCGACCGGCTCTCTCTGCAGTTCCTTCTACTTGTCAGGAGTAGAAATAGAAGACACTCTTCGCTTCACTGTCGCGATTTGGGTCACACGAGTGGTGTGCAAAAGGGGCCTGCAACTTGCCGAAACGAGATAGTACACGGTGATTCCAAACCCAGTGTAAGAATCGGGAAGAGCAATCTACGCTTGGGAGAAGAGCGCGGGAATACATTGTTCTCTGCTGCGATAGAAGAAAGGGAGAAGGAAAAGGAGGAACGCGTCCCATCTGTGAGCTGGATCTGCTTTTCCGCTTCAAACAGAGTGATCCTCTTCTTCGAGAAGAAGCCCATACTATGCGTCACCACGGTTCGATGAACAGACTGTGCGTTGAGAATCACCACTCCAGACAGGCGAACACTCCCATGCAATCCTGTGCTCGCGCCCAGGCAGCCCAGTTTCGACGCTTCAACATATCCACTCACCGTTTCCTAATCATCACTCTTCCGAACAAGTGCAACATCAAACACTTCATTGTCAAGCGACAACGACAAGCGCATCGTCTGCACGACTCTCAAAAGAAAGGTGTTTAGGAACACAATCCCTTTCCAGAAGGACAGAAAGAGAACGGAAACAGTAATCGAAAATCGCCCCGTTTTCTGGCGTCTTTTGTTTTTGAAAGCGGAGTCATTTCCCTGGTCGCTTGTACCCTGCAAAGCCGTTCTATTATGGAAGATACGCGCAGAATGAGTATTCGGAATCCTCCGAGACGCTTGAGTACGGCTGTCCGTGTGTCCATAGCTCCAAACACCTCCCAGACATCCCAGTCGACGACACGCATGTCCATGATGCCTTCTACGCAAAAGAGGTACGGATGCTTCCCGGCTGTTGATGTGCAGGAGGACAACCGTCTTCGATCCCTCCACAACCGGTCTTGAGCGCAACCTCAACAAGGAGGCGCTCGGAGCCAACATCAAGCGCATCATCGAGTTCCTGTCGCTCCACAACTACAACCAGGAGATCAGCACGGTGATTCTCCGCAATCTGAAGGATTACGACTTCGAATCCATCGTCCGCTTCCTGTTCCGTTTGATCGACCCCAACATCCACTTCGAGAGCAACATCAAGGAGGACTTCCCTCGCATCATGCACATGCTCGGATATCCCACCCAATTCAAGAAGAGCGCGATGAACAGCATCAACTCTCCCTTCAACCTCCCCACCTTCATTGCTGCAATCAAGTGGCTGACGCAAGTGGTCGATGTACGTATTTCCGGCGGCGTGTGACGTAGTTCATCCAGTCCATGAATGAAGCGCAGCAGAAGAAGGAGAAGACGGGAGAAGACTTGCTGTACTCGAGCATGAAGCAGGCGTACCAGTTCTTCATGGACAACGACGATGAGTCGAAGGACATCGTCATTCAGGAAATCGCTGACGAAATGAGTGGAATTGTGTGTCGTGTGTCATATGCAGACCAGGAAAACCAGAACCTGGAGGGCGAGCTGGCTCGTTTGGAGCTGCACAAGCAGGATCTTGATGATGAGCTGAAGGTTCTGATCAACGTCGGCAAGGAGATCCCACAGGTCCTCTTCCCCAGACGCACTCACCTGTAGCTCCAGGACCAGGAGAAGGTGCTTCTACGCGATCGTGAGAAGTTCATTCACATCATCGAGGGCGACAAACGACAGATCGCCAGCGACACCAACAAGAAGGAGGCGCTGCGTGCGCGGCAGGAGGAGATGGGTGGGAGGAGGAGAGAGGGAGTGAGTGATAGAGGAGACGCTGAAGGGTCTGCGCGAGAAGAACGACGGCTTGCGCAAGAAGATCAACCAGCAGGAGTTCAGTCCGGAAGAGATCGACCAGATTCGGAATGCCGCCAAAATGTGGCGGGGAAAGATCGAGGACATTTCCGGGCAGAAGCAGGCGGTGGCGGACCGCATCAGCGCGCTCGTGGCGGAGGTGGACAAGGAGGCGTCGAAGATCGATGAGTTGATCGCGCGATATCACAGTGATCTCACGACGCTTCGGCTGCTGCCCCCCACGAGCGAGCTGGCGAAGGGAGTGGATTACCGCCTGACGCTGGAGCACGTGGAGGACGCGAGTTCGGCGACGGTGCGGAACGTGCAGCAGTACGAGCGGCAGATCATCCAGAACGGAGTGCTGGCGAGACTGGCGGTGGGCGTGGGAGACGTGTGTGATGGATAGACTGTGATGGTGGAATACCGCAAATCGGTGGAGAAGGCGATTGTGAGCTACAACGACGAGTTGTTGAAATACGATGTGGGGTGTGGGTGTGGGTGTGAGGTGTAGGACAAGAAGCAGAAGAAGGAGTCGGAGCTGGAGCAGAAGACGCTGATGATCAAGTCGCTCAAGGACCGGTGCGAATCCATTCAGAAGCAGCGCGACACGCTGTTGTGCGTAGGGAGTTGCAGAGGGCGCTGAAGGGTAGCAATGCACGGCGATCCAAACGGAGCAGAATGGCGAAGTGGATAAGGCGAAGCTGGACAGTTTGGAGCTGAAAACCAAGATGGAGGCGAGAAAGCAAGTGAGTGATACATGCAACGCTCAGTGGCAGGAGCTCGACGCTCTGAATGACCGCGTTGCCGCGCTTGAGAAGGAGAAGGCGGAGCTGCTAAAGTCGTGCGAGGAGGAGGAGAAGAACAAGCAGGAAATGATCGTCTCTCTGCTCGATTCGATCTCCAAGTACAAAGAAACGATGGATGTGGGGTTTGGAGACGGGGCTCACGTGTAGAACGAAATGCAGCGTTTTCATACCTTTTGCGAGAATAGTCATGTGGAATTGCCTGTTTGTTCCAAGATAACTGCGGAAGAGCGCGTGCGTGTTCAGTGATAAACCACTCCATGATTACCAATCCCTTCTCCTATTCCTATAGAGAATAAAAACGATTGATACGAGATGTCTGCTCCTTTACCCAAGGTGTTTGTTCAGGATTTGCCACCGAAAGGCGGATATCCCATTGTAAAGTAGCCGACGGAGAAGCGGTGAGATTATCACTAGTCCCAAGAGATATCTTCCCATCCGTGTGACGGGAGCCACGATGTGGCTGATTGGCACCGCCACTGTGGGTCTCGGCATCTGGAGAATGATGTACGGTATTCGCAAGCTGAAGTGAGTATTGGACGGAGGGACTGACGGTTCTAGTGAGATGGATCAGGAGCGATTCGATACGCGCCTTGCTATTGCTCCCTACCTCCAGGCTGAGGAAGATATCCGGTACGGAGTGGTGTTGGTGTCTAATGGCGTAGCTACTGTGCCCAGGAGGAGGCCAAGCTGGCCAAGGAGAAGGAGGTGATGAAGAACATCCCCGGTTGGGAAGTGGGCAAGAGTGTATACAATTCTCGCAAGTGGGTGCCCCGTCCTCAGCACTAAACGAAACAATACTCATCATGTTAACTTTACGACGCTCTTTGTAGCAAACACCAATACACACTATTCAAGGCTTCTCAAAAGTTCCATGTTCATCGCGTGGCTCTTCTCCTCGTACGCAATCTTCTTCTGCACGTTCAGCTCATTCCATCCCTTCTTCAGCGCCATCTTGATCTCATTGCGACCCATGTCCGACTTCTCCCTCAGCAGCTTCTCGCGCAACTCCTTCGCGAACAGCGCCTGTGCAGAGGTCATTCTCAGCTTCTCCTCCCTACCCCTCACGCCATTCACCCGCTCTCACTTCACAACCTCGGGCACGTCTTTGTTGTGCTCCTCCGCCATCTTCCTGTACTTGTCCTTCTTCTTCTCGCTCATCTCCCTCCACGCCGTCGAGCACGCAGCGCTCCTCTCCTTGAAGCTCGCTCCTATTCCTCACTCCCCTCTCGCTGGCATACCGGGGTGCTCCTCCTGGAACTTGGGCGCGTACTCGCTGATGAAGACAGCGTAAGCATTGACACGACGCGGCGTGCGCTTCTTCTCGCTACGGGTCATCGCGACGACGCACACCCCACGCGATCTCGCCGTTCTCAATCATCTTCTTCACCTTCTCATCCACACGCTTCTTCTCCTCCTTGCTCTTCTCCTCGTACACCTTCTTCTCCTTCTCGCCCAGCTCCTTCCACTCCGCCGCCAGCTTCGCCATCATCTCCGTCGGCTTCAGGTCTGCCGCTCAACACTCCCGCCAACGCCTACCCGGGTTCTCCTTCTTCGCCGCCGGACGACGCTCCTCGCAGAAGAAGATGTACGCACTTCGCGCGTGGGGGATCTTCTTCTTCTCCTCTCTCTTCTTCTTCGCCTCCGCCTTCTTCTCCATCTCCAGCTTGCTCTCGTTCGCCTCCTCGATCAGCTTCTCCTCCTTCTCCACGTACACCTTCTTCTCCTCCTCGTCCAGCTCCTTCCACATCGCTCTCAGCTTCTTCGTGATCTCCTTCTTCTCCTTCACCTCCTCGCTCACGCTCGCGCGCTTGTCGTCGCAGAACAGCTGGTACGCAGAACGCGTCTTCGGCACAGCCACCTTGTTCTCTCTCTCCTGCTTGCGCTGGGCCTTGAGCTCGCGACGCGTCGGCGTGTTCGGACTACAGTGAAATGCACGTTCAGTTATCTACTTGCGAGCCTTCCACGCCGCCAGGTCCTTCTCGTACTGCTCCCGCAGAGTCTCGCTCTCCTTCTTGTACTTGGCCTTCTCCTCGTCGCTCAGCTCCTTCCACATCTCGCCAATCTTCCCGGTCAATTCCACCAACTTCAGGTCTGATGGTGATGCATCATCCCCACTCCTACCAGGGTACTTCTTCCTCATGTCCTCACGCTGGCTGTTCGCGAACAGCATATAGCAGGTTCCAGGGTGACGGGGCTCAGGATCGCTGTCGCTCTCCTCGCTCTCCTTCTTCTCCGCCTTCGACTTCTTTGCAGGCTTCTCCTTCTTTTCGGTCTTCTCCTTCTCAGCCTTTTCCGCCTTATCCTCCTTCTCCTCCGTCACGTTCTTCGCGGCAGCGCGAGTGTCCATGATCTTTGTCGCCTCCTCCTACTCGTAACGCACAGCGGAGAGAGTCACTTTGATGAGGGTCTTGATCTCGTTCTTGTGTTCATTGAGTGACTTTCTGGGCAGGCTGAACTGCTTCTCGAGGTACTTTCTCACGTCCTTGATGACAACGTTGCTACGCGTCACTCCGCGTCTCCAGCCTCACCCAACGTCGTCCAGATTCTCCAGATACTCGTACACGTACTTTCTGGCCTTTTCCACGTCAAATGGGAGCATAACTACAAGCGCGTGAGCGACATTGTACTCGAATTGGCACCCTCGCCGCGCACCCCACAAACCGAACGAAGACCCCATGGATCATCACAAAAATTCAAAATGCACGCCTACTTCAAAACAATAGACTTTCAAAATCAAATTGTGAAAACGGAAGGGAAGGCTAGGGAGATGCAAATGCCAGTAGATTCATATCTATCAACCCCTGCCCTCCTTACTGGACTCTTCACCCGTTTTCCCGCCCTTCTCCAAAACCCCAAATAGTGGCTTAATGCTCAATACAATACCGAAATCAGTGTTGGAGAGTTTTCACTGCCGCGATTCGAGGACAGGAGCAGAAACCACCATGATTCCCCACTCCGTCCACACTCCGCCCAATCACTCTACGGGTGGAGGCGATGTTCAGCGAGAATCAAAAAGGAGAATCGCGTCTCGTTTCAATAGAGAGAGACAAAAAGGAACTTCCCACGCCGGGAATCGAACCCGGATCGGCAGGGGGAGAGCCTGCTATCCTAACCGATTAGACTACATGGGACCTGTCTCACCTCCAAACCTTGACTTTATCAGAGCCCATCCTCCCCTTCATCAACGACTGAAACTACGCCCCATCACGCACTCGAGTGCTGCAACAAAGACGACCAAAAGGAAAAAGAGAAAACAATACTGCTACAAATCTAGCTCTACGCGTGACCCGCGCACCCATTCCTCACCTTCTACTACCTTCAGCAAGTCTTGGTCATCCAGCACTTGCGACTGCGCCACCTCCGCCTCAATCCGATCTGCCTCCTCCAGCACGGAGTTGTCCAGAAGCGCATCCACCGCATCCTCCGTGAGTTGAGAGGAGGGCCTTGACGGCTGGGAGTGCAGGACGGGAGGATGCAGTTGTTGCGACGACGCCAGCGAGAGGGGCTTCGACGGCGACTGGCAGCGCAACACCTGGGATTGGGAGCTCGCAACTAAAACAGGCGGAAGCGGGACGGAAGGAGGAGTTGGCGAGGAAGCATGCGAAGCCTGACAAGAGGACGGCTCCTTGTCGGGTTCGCGCTGGGGCAGACCGACAGACAGGAAGTTGATAGGAGCGATCTTGCTTTCGGTGGGAAGGAGAGGAGGCAAGGGGATGTCAGGAAGAGGACAGGAGGTGGACTGCTCCTGAATGGAGTACATCTGCTGGGTCAGGGATATATCCGTATCCGTGAAGGACACGGAGGAGTTGGTGTCGTGGCAGAGAGACGTGGAGAAGGACGTCGCGCTCTGCTTCATGTCGGCTTCCTGCTGTCGGTTCTTGCTGATCACGCGAAGGGAATGCAGCTCGTTCTCGACGCTGAACTGTCTACGCATCACAGGAACGAACAAAAGTGACTCCTTGGACGATTGCTCGCCCCGCTGCTTCGTTGGACTCCCCCAGGTCAGTCCATCAAAACTACCACTGTCCGATTCAGAATTCAGACGCACGCACTCGGACAGCATCTGCTTCACAGGCGAGTCGGACGAAATCTCTATCCGCTTTGCCTTCTTCCGCCGAATGACGTAGCTCCCACTCCCGCGAGACCGTTTCGGTTCCTGCTTCTGGTTTGGATGAGCGTGGTTCTCTTTGTTTTCGTTTCCGCAGACTGAGGAAGACACGGGAGAATCCTCCAGCGAGACGGAAGGTGTGGTCTTCTGGTTGAGTATGCTCCTCTTCAGCAGCATGCGCACTTTGGATGAATTCTACAAGTTGGGGGAGAACGGGAAAGAAGTACGGAGGGCGTTGACTGTTGACTGCTTGTATTTGCTGTATCATCGTCGCTCATCACGATGCCACAACAAAGGGATCTCGTCAACTGCAAGCCGAGAAAATGAGTTCCAAAGGATGGCGAAACTCCCCTTCCCACTCTTTTCATGTTCTCTCTCATATTCAAGGAGAAGACGAGGGAGAGGGGTAGAGGGCGATTCACGTGTTTAGGGGGAGAATGAAGCGGATTCGAGAATGACAGGATATTATTCCTCCATCAGAACGAGAGTAATTGTAAACTAGCAATGCGTGATTGTTAGCGTGAGTGAGACAATGCATCACTCCACAGTGAAACAGAGCGAACGAGGAGCGCAGTCGCTTTGATAAAGGGCGTGTATGAAACAAACAGAGCACTCACTAGCCTTTTTCCCCTTCTTCTGTTTCCTCTCCAAATATGTAATAGAGCCCTGTACATCACACAACTACCTCATACGCACTCTCAACACACCAGAAATCTTTGTATTGAACGGCAGCACGTCCTTTGCATTTACCTGCATATTACCATAATTGCACACGCACCCACAATCGTACTGATCTTCTTCTTCTTGCACACAGCACGGATGAGACACTTGTTGTTCGCTATATTCACAGTTTGTTCCTTTTTGGAAGGGAAGCAATTTACACCCTCGTTGTCTATTTCTTACCAATGCTGAAGCACGCACTACACCGTTTGAATGTTACTGACACTGCCCCGCTGCTGACTGCGCATTTCGCCATGCCCGCCAATTCTTCCAGAAATGCGTCGTTCGAAATGTGTGGCATCGCTTTGCAAAGGGAAAAGAATGACATGAAAAACTATCGGGTATTACGGGTCTATTCGACGGGATGCACCCTATTGCTTACAACCCTTTCCAGTGTGTTGTGTGATTCACTGATGTGTCGTTTCGATTCGGGACAGGAATGCAAGAGAGATATCCGAATGAGGGAGAATACAGTGATGAGCAGCTCCATTCACTTCAATAGTGACAAGAATCGGTTATCCTTAGTACATGGAGACAATACCATAGCAGAAACGAGAAAGACGGCGACAACACCAAAACGGTGACAAATCCCCGACTGTGACTCTCAAAAGGCAGCATGCCAACTGGCCATGTGGAATGCACCGCAGTTGCATCGGGAGAGGAAAGTGGAAGGGCGAATCGAAATATGGACGATTGTGTCCAATACGCCGAGATTATTCATTGTTTTGGTACCGCTATAGGGACAATCCCGGCACTATCTCCTTCCTCTTTCATCTCAATTTCCAACAGACTAACACATCGCAATGTTCCAAAAGTTCGCCTACTTGGTATCCGTCTCTCGATCTTTGTAATGGGCATAGTCTGGAAAGGCTTTCCGTGAAACTGGCCAAGCTCTCGAGAGAGCCGGAATGAGAATGCTCGACGACAACAAATTCATGGAAACATGTAGTGCGAACGGAATGTGCCGTTAGGGAGTAGATTCTCGTCACCGTCCCATTATGGGCATCTATAATAAACGCCCGGCCGTAAACACAACCGCTTTTGTCGCTCCCAACGCGGCCGTTATCGGCGATGTGCAGATGGCCCCCGGCTCCTCGGTCTGGTACAATGCCGTTGTGAGAGGTACCCGGCTTCCGGGGAGGAGGTGACGCGTAGGCGACGAGAACAAAGTTGTGATTGGCAAAAACACGAACGTCCAGGACCGTGCTGTGGTGGTTTCCACCAAGAAGAACCACACGTGCGACGGAACCGTCTCCATCGGCAGCAACGTCACCATCGGTCACGGCGCCGTGCTCAACGCCTGCACCGTGGAGGACAACTCGCTGATCGGCATGGGAGCCGTTCTCGAGGAGGGAAGCCACGTGGGCTCCTACTCGCTCGTGGGCGCTGGTTCCGTTGTCGAGAAGGGTCAGTCCATTCCTTCTGGAGAAGTGGAGGTAGTTGTTCTGCGTGATGTGTAGCTCTGGACGGGCAACCCCATCCGTTTCGTCCGCAAGTTGGGAGACGAGGAGAGAAAGAACTTGGAACACAGTGCTACTGAGTATGCCGAGTTGAGTGGCAAGAGCGCTGCAGAGATAAAGGGAGAGTATGGTGCTACCTTCCGCTGCGACTAGGTCTATCGTAATGTGCTTCTTTACTATTTTTCACGTTTTTGTTTGATCAAGCAGGAAGAACCATGTTTTCCCGTGCGTTCTGACGGATACAGTCTCACGTGATAGAACCCGAAGGAGCTGAGCAGAGGGTGCCCACATCTGGACTGGGTGTGCCTTCCGGCATTCAAATGAAGCCGACGGCGTCCGAGTTCGTTCCGGCGGATCCGAACAGCCACGTTGAGGAAAAGGGAAGTGCGGCGAGCACATTCGAGGAGGAGTCGAGATTGGTCGGAGAAGATACCCGCCTGTTGGTCACGGCAGAGAATCGCTTGTTGGCGGCCACTTCCTTCGAGTCCATGGGTCTTGATCCTCGTTTCGTGAAGGCCTTGTAGTTTCCTGTATGTGGAATGACTCCAAGATATACGGAGATGGGATTCAACCGCCCGTCGCTGATCCAGGCGCAAGCCATTCCCTACATCCTCTCTCAGTGGGAGTTCTTTCTCCGTTTTATCGTAGACCGCGCCATCACCTGGTTGCGCAGGCGCAGAATGGAAGCGGCAAGACGGTGTGCTTCGCTCTGGGTTCCCTGGCGTACGTGAACGAGGCGATTCCCGCCCCTCAGGTGCTGGTGACTGCGCACGTTCGCGAGCTGATTCTGCAGATCGGCGAGGTGTTCACTCATCTCTGTAGGGGTGTTGGTTTTCGTTCATCGCAGGCAAGTACACATCCATCCAGTGCACGTACCTCATGAAGGGCTACCACTACGACGATTCGGCCCAGGTCGTGATCGCATCGGTCGGTTCTCTTCGCGCAGCGCTGATGAGCCAAAACTTCAACTACACAAACCTCGTCTGCATGGTGATCGACGAGGCGGACGAGGTGCTGAACAACACCTCCTTCGCCCAAGACATCGTGAATGTCACCACCATGTTCCGCGGCCTGCGTCTCCCCGTTCAGCTCCTCCTCTTCTCCGCCACCTTCGACGACAAGGTGCTTCGCTTCACGCGGAAGATCGCGCCGGGCGCGGTGCTGATCCAGAAGGCGCCGAGCGAGCTGAAACTGGATACGGTGCATTTGGTGGACCCTGTCCCGATTGTTGTCATGCCTAGTTCGCAGTGAAGGCGCAGGGCTTCGACGCGAAGTGCAAGGCGCTGGACCAGATGTACAAGCTGATGGACGTGTGTCAGACCTGCGTGTTCGTGAACCGTCAGGAGACGGCGGACCGGCTGGGCGAGGCGATGCGTGGGTTGGGTCACGAGGTGGGCGTGATCCGCGGCGGCGACATGGAGAAGAAGGAGCGTGTGCGGATTCTGAACGAGTTCAAGGAGGGCAAGATCAAGGTGCTGATCTGCACGGATTTGCTGTCGAGAGGCATCGACATTCTGGACGTGACGTTGGTGGTGAACTTCGACATTCCGAAGAAGGGCGAGAATATGGTCGGAGAGAGGGGAGGAGGTGAAGTGTAGGACTGCGAGACCTTCTTGCACCGCTCGGGACGAACGGGACGCATGGGTCGCAAGGGCGTGTCGATCACCTTCTACGAGTCGGAGCTGGAGGACATGGCGAAGCTGAAGGAGGTGGAAGAGAAGTACAACATGCCGATCAAGCCGTTGCTGCTGAATGATCTGGAGGCGTTTGAGAAGACGATTAAGGAGGCGTTGAAATACGCATGTTTGTTCGAATGCAAACTTGTGTTGAAGTCCATTGGTGGATTGAAGTTCAGTAAAGAATTAACCACATGCCAGTGCATACGGGATCGGTCGTGTTATCCGTCCTCGCGTTGTGTACTCCACGGTGGGGTGTGTGACTCGGTAGATGGAGCGTACAGGGGAGTGAAGAAGTACTTCTACGGAGACAGTGAAGTACCAACGGGGAATCAGGGAGAGGTAACGATTCTGTGAATTTGGGTGGGTTACGAGTAGAATGATCATCCGAGCACAGAGAGTCAGGAAATACCTCTCGATGAGAATACTCCCTGTATCGACGAGTCGATCTCCATCGAGTCGATTGTCGACGAAGACCCTCTCTACAAGTCCTTCGCGTTCAACCAACTGCGGGCCATGTACTGTCTTTCCTAACGTTTGTAACACTCCAGCTTTTACGAATTCTATCGCAGAGCAGTGGTTGTTACAAGCAAGAAGCAGAAGTAGTGTTTCGGTTTCCTGTGCGACCCTAGGATGAAGGCGTGGACGCTCACTCAATTCACTGACGTCTTTACGGGAATCTCGATTGACAACGAGGACGTTTCACCGCTTGTTTCTCCTAATCCGCAGATTATCAGCAACATGTTCCGTGTGTGGGATCACGATGGCGACGGGTTCGTTGGCATTCGTGACTTTATTCACACGTACGCCTACACCCAGCTCGTTTCCTCCCTCACGCTCGCTCATACGTAGAGCACGCCGACCAGTCAGTACTCCTACATATTCGAGTCTCTGGATTTGCATCACAACGGGATCATCACCTTCGAGGAGCTTCGCGTCTCGCAGTACTACATGCTGTCTCAGAATCCCGAGTACGACCCCGAGCAACTCGAAGAAATGGCGCGGAGAACAACGAGGCATGTGGGAACCGAGTGCATTCTTGACCCTGTAGATTTTTGAGGAATTGCATACGAGCTATGCGCGCGGCATCACGAAGAACTGTGAGGACGGCGGGTTGGTCTCATGGGTAGGTTTCTTAGACAGGGGTCGCTTTCTCCAGGAGGACGTATCGCTGATTCGTGTTTTTGCTCTGGCTTTGATGGAGGGAGATAATCCTCCTCCCTCCCAGGATTTGGCTGTTTGTTGCCATAACGAGTTGCGTGATCTCATTTCCGTTCAGTTGCAGTGTTTCCATGTCCTTTCACGGAACTCTTCTTTCTCCTCGAAACACAAACCCCCATCCCTCACTCTTTTCATGGCAAACCCAACAGTTGGCTACATTGGTATTGGTCTAGCCGTACTTTTCTTTGGCAGCAACTTCATCCCCATCAAGAAGTTCGAGACGGGAGATGGCATGATGTTCCAGTTCGTCGTGTGCATCGGTAAGATCGCGTTGTTTCTTGTCAATGTAGGTATCTGGTTTGTGGGTTTGATCGCCGCAATCATCCGTCGCTGCAAGCTCTTCGATTTCCAGGCTATCCTTGGCGGAGTCATCTGGACGACTGGAAACCTGTGCACTGTATCCATCGTGAAGTGCATCGGTAGGCCTTGGGGGGAGTGGTCACGGTTAGGACTTGCGAGAGGCCTTCTTGTGTGGGGCATTGCCAACATGATCACGGGGTGGGCTATCAACATGTTTGGGTGGTTCGGACAGCCCGCTGAAATGCACAACGTGAAGAAGCCCGTTTTGAACTACCTGGGAGTGGCCTGCTGTGTCCTCTGCGTGTTCATCTCGTCCTTCGTGAAGAACGACAATGAGGACAAGAAGAATCTCCAGCCCAAGAGCACCTCGTGTCCGTCCAACATGGGGAGTGCTGCGTAGTCCCCTGTGCCCACTCCAACGATCACGACCACCCCCACTCCAGCGAATGCCGTTCCTCTCCTGGATTTGGACTGCATCGGCGACCCTGGCAGCTGGGTAGACAACCTGTCGCGAACAAACAAGACGATCGTCGGCTACGCTCTCAGCGTTTTTGCGGGGATCATGTACGGCACCAACTTCCTTCCGTGCAACTCCGCGCTGAAGTGGTATCCGAACGCCACCAAGACTGATATGGAGTTCAGTCAGTTCTGCGGCATCTTCGTGTCCTCCTTTGTGTACTTCTTCGTCTACTGCATCTACAAACGCAACAGACCCATCATCCACATCCGATCCGTCATGCCCGGTTTTGTTTCTGGCATGATGTGGGGCGTGGCTCAGCTGGGCTGGTTTTACGCGAACGAGAATCTGGGCGAGGTGGTGAGCTATCCCATCATTTGCTGCGGTCCTACCATCGTCTCGAGCATTTGGGGTCTCACTCTGTATGAGGAGATCACGGGCCTGAAGAATACGCTGTTGGTCCTTTTGCTAGTTATTGTCATGCTGTGTGGTTCCATCCTTGTGGCGGTGTCCAAAGCGTAGTGTCTTTGTTGAAAAGAAGTATGCGTTATTAGCATGCGAAAGGGAAAGCAAAAGAAATGAAGAGAGAAAAAGGAATCGCCCACCGGGGGGCTCGAACCCCCGACCACTAGGTTAAGAGCCTAGCGCTCTACCGACTGAGCTAGACGGGCTTGTCTTCATTCCTCACCTCGCACCTATACAGCTCATCTCACACCCCCTCTCTTCTCACACTCTTCTCTCCACACCATGGACCAGCAGTACAGCCGACTACTCGCACTGAAACAGATGGGAGTCGTAGAGGTGCTCCCTCGTCGATTCACCTCACGCATAGAATTACGAAGAAATTCGGAAGAAATCCGTAATCATCGTGGGTGTGGGGGGCATTGGGAGCGTCACTTCCGAGATGCTGGTGCGATGTGGAATTGGAAAGCTCGTCATCATCGACTATGACAAGGTGGGAATGGAGAACATGAATCGGCTATTCTTCCGCCCCTGTCACTGTGGACTCTACAAAACCGAGGTGGCGAAGCAAACTCTCCATGTAACGGACGTGTCTTCGCATCACGCATAGGAAATCAATCCCGACGTCGTCGTGGAAGCACACACTCTCGACATCTCAACCAATATCCTTGCTTCCTCTTTCACTGGATTCATTCACCGCAGTGGAGTCGTACTCCGTGTTTGAGCGTCTTCTGCTCCATGGCGGACTCGACGACAACCCCGTCGATCTGCTGCTCTCCTGCGTTGACAATTACGCGGCGAGAGTCACCATCAATATGGCGTGTCTGCACCACGACATCGTCTGGATGGAGAGCGGCGTGTCCGAAGACGCTGTGTCCGGCCACATCCAGTTCATCGTTCCCGGCAGAACCGCGTGCTTTCAGTGCATCCCTCCCATGGCAGTTGCCAGCGGAATGGACGAGCGATCGATCCGCCGCGACGGTGTGTGCACAGCGTCGCTGCCAACCACGATGGGCATCGTTGCCGGCCTCCTAGCGCAGAACGTGCTGAAGTACCTCCTCCATTTCGGGCAGGTCTCCTACTGTCTTTCCTACAACGCGATGAACAACTATTTCCCGTCGGATGTTCTTCTGCCCTCCCGTGATTGTGTGAACAAGGACTGTCAGAGACTCCAGCTGCAGTACCGAGGAAAGTGGGCTCCGGACGTGTGGATTCCGAAGAGCAGCAGGACGGAAGAGGACGAGAATGAGTGGGGCATCACATATCCGAATTATCCTGTGTGTACCACCTTAACTGCACGGTAGAGTCGTCCGGCGAGGAGAAATCGCGGGTTGTGTCCGTAATCAGCAATTGCAACGAATTGGAGAGCGGAAGCGACTCGGTGGAGGACCTGATAAGTGCATTAGAAGAGTTGTAAGTGTGTGGCAGCGGAGAAGGAGTGTTTCTTGTCGATGCAGAGCAAGTTACCATTTCCACCCAAATTGACTCTCGCAACGAACATTCCTTTTGTTCGATTACCACGAATCATTTTCCATTTTCCTCGATTCCTCCCCTTTTCGGTCAACTTGTGTCTAGTGGTGTTATCGTTGTGTTTGTGTTTTGGATTGTCATTCTTTCCTTGTTTTGCCCTCCTCCTGGGGAATTGGCTCACTCGCTTCGTTTCCAATGTTCCAAGTCGATAAAGTTCCTCTTTCTGCCTCAACGGTCCCCGTCCGGATATGTCAGACCTGCGGCTTGGCAAAGACTCTGGATCACTTTGTGAGCATGTACACGGAGGCCTCGACGACCAACTGCGACACCTGCCGCCTAAAGCAACGGGAAGTGTATAGACGTATTGCTCCCACGAAAGCGTCTCACGCATAGAGAAGCAGCTCAAGAAGAGGCAGTTTAACATGATCAAGGCGAAGTCGATGCAGCTGCGAAGCGCCGTTCATTCCTCGCCATCACAAGTCAAGCCTATGCCCGCTTCAAGTCAGCTGACTCCCGTTTCAAGCCCTCAGTCAAGCGGTATTTCCACCTACAGTTCTCTCTCTGGGGAATCAAGGGTGGCCGACTCGAATGCCTCACCTGCAAGTTTTTCGGAGTGTATCGGTGTCCCGCTGTGTATCCCCTGCTCGAGGTGGGTGGTGTGCTCCATTGAGAATCCCGTCAACATACCGATTGCGAAGGTGGTCGATTGCACTTCTATTTGATAGTTTTTTCCATTTCCAACTGTATTATTATGACTCCTGTTTGTTCCCGAAACCCGTCGTTCTCGTCTCTATACGAATCCCAGTCCTGTGGAAAGACGTGAGGCGTGTTTTGCTGAAATGCAATACGCCGTTGCCCATCCCCATTTGTTTCCTGTCCATCCTCATTTGTTCCGCGAACAGACAGCAAATGTCCAAACCAATGAACGGAAAAGAGCAAATGGGAAAGAAGAGGAGCCCTGTTGTAGTTGTGCTGGAAGGCGCTTGTCTGGAAACGGTGAAGTCCAAAAAGGTTTGTCCGAGCTCCTTGTTTCATTCCCAGGGATATGTTCTCCTCACCGCAGATGACCACAAAGCCATTCACAAGAAGATGGGGAAGGACGCTTCCGAGTCACGACCCGATATTTGCCATCAGGTAGAATTCGCTAAATCGCTGTAACTCTAGTGCCTTCTCACGCTTCAGGACTCTGTGCTGAACAAAGCCGGGCTGCTTAAAGTGGGTGGCTATTTTCGCTCGTTACGTTCAGGTATATATTCATACCTCGCAGAACACCCTCATTGAGGTGAATCCCAAGCTGCGTGTTCCCAGAACCTTTAAGCGGTTTAGCGCCATGTTTGGTATCACTGCAATAACGCCGGTAACGTCGTAGTGCAGCTGTTGGACAAGATGAAGATCCGTTCCGCCACCGGCGATGAGTGTCTTCTGAAGGTGATAAAGAACCCCATCACGGATCACTTGCCGATTGGTGCGCATATCTTCGGTACCTCTGTCACAGGGACGCTGGTGGACCCCCTTTCCCTGGTGGAGGAGTTAGCGGACACGGCGGATAAGAGCAACGGAGACGGCTCCTTTGTTTTCGTGTTTGGTGCCTTTGCGCACGGTCATTTGAAAGCGGACTACGTGGAGAGCACTGTCTCCTTTTCACAATACCCGGTTTGCGTTGTCCTCCCTTCTCACGTCTAGTTGAGTGGTTCTTTAGCATGCGGCAAGCTCATGAATGCGTTCGAGGAAGTCTGGGGCATTCACTACTTCTCTTTGTTCCAAATGCGTTATGTGTAACACGACTCTATCTTCTCTCAAACGGCAACGAGCGTTTCGCACAAACACAGCAATCCTCCATGAAGAAATAGTTGCCACTCGACTTCTGCTCCTTGTCCTTCTGCG
>ERZ1106948.430-NODE-430-length-19650-cov-34.001837_pt1 | contig 19650 bp, 22 predicted proteins | sample MGYA00403673_ERZ1106948 | MGnify/ENA primary metagenome ERZ1106948 (study PRJEB35170, sample SAMEA104062409) | human gut metagenome | biome: human gut; feature: human-associated habitat; material: faeces | place: Denmark | collected 2012-05-07 ...
ACGTGATGCGCACGCAGTTGTTCTCGATCTCCTCCCACTCGCCGTTGCCGTTGCAGCGGCGCTCGAACGAGCCCGTGTAGCCCGCAGGACACTCCAGATGGAACACCGTGCCTGCAGCAGACACAGGGTACTCCACCTCGTCGATCGTCGTCGCGGGACACGAACACTCGCCCGTCCCCTCGCCTCACACACGCAAAGCCCGCACCCAGACCGCTCACGCACGACGCCGTCTCCATGCTGTCCGTCGCCGCCCACATCACCGCGCTCTCCTCCTCCGCGGGGCACCGGTTGCGCGTGCACTCGCCGCATGCCATCGTCACCTCGCGTCCCGAGCGCAGCGCCGCCCACTCCGTGTTGAACTCGTCCTTCTCCGCGGGACACAGGCAGTAGCCCATCACGCTCTCCCACTCGCCGTTCTCCTTGCACACGCGTCCGTAGCTCATGCTGCTCTGGTGGCACATGAACATCGCCGTCGTGCCGCCCAGCGTCGCCTCGAAGTGCAGCTCGCCGATCGTCTCCGCCGGACAGTACACCGGCTCGTAGCAGCCCTCGGGAGCGCTCCACTGACCGTACTGCTGGCACGCGCGCGTGATCGAGCCCTCGCCCGAGACGCACGGCAGCGTCGCCACGGCGCCCGCCTCCGTCTGCGGGAACGCGTACTGCGTTCCGGCGTAGTTCGTCCACGCGTCCGCAGGGCAGGAGCACGCGCCCTCGGTCACCGCGCCCCACGTACCCGTCGAAGAGCACGCGCGCGTCGAAGGAGTGCCCACGGCACCCGCCACGCAGCGAATCGACGCCACGATGCCCGGCGCCGTCTGCGGCCACACCATTCCGTGCATCGCCTCCTCGGGACAGTCGCAGCTGCCCTGAATCGGGTACCACGAGCCGTAGCGACCGCACGTGCGCGACATCACCGAGCTCACGCTGCCCGCGTCGCACGTCACCTCCTGCGTCTGCATGGGAGCCGCCGCCAGCCACTCGATGCCGTTCGTCGTCACCGTCGGGCACGTGCACCCGCCCGAAATCTCCGAGTCCCAGCTGCCGTCCTTCTTGCACACGCGGCGGTACGCGGAGCCCTCGCTGTCCACGTTGCACACGTGCTCCGCCGTCTTGCCGCCCTCCGTCTCCTCCCACGCCACGCCCAGGTACTCCTCCGCCGTGCAGGAACAGCCGCCCGTCATCACGTCGTCCCACTCGCCGTTGGGCAGGCACAGACGGTCGCGCGACTTCGTCACGTCGTTCGCGCAGCTCACGTGCGCGCTCTCGCCCGCGGCGGTCGTCGGCCACATCGTCTCGAAGGCCTCCACGCCCGTGCACGTGCAGTTGCCCTGGATGAACTCCTCCCACTCGCCGTCGGCGTTGCACTGGCGCGAAATCATGCCGTTCGCCGCGCCCTCGAAGCACGGAATCGTCTGCACCTCGCCGCACTTCGTCGCCGGCCACACCATGCCCTGCACGCCCGACGCGCGGCACAGACACTCGCCGATGGGGTCGTACGTCACAGCTACGCGTCACACACCGCTCCCGCACCCACCCTCGCGCATGAAGTACATGCAGTGCGAGCCCGGCAGGCCGCCGCAGCTCACCACGCGGCGCGCGTCCTTGGCGAACACGTCGCCGAACCAGATGGACGACGGCTCCTCCTCTGCGGACTCGTCACAGCTGCGGAAGTTGAACGTGCCGTTGTTGTAGTTGAAGCCGAAGAAGGAGAAGTCCTCCTTTCCGCTACACGTCAGACCGCACGGAAAGAGCCACGTCTCGACGAGCGTGAAGTTGGTGGAGTACGTGTTGCAGCCCTCGATCACGTCGCTCACCTCCACGACCGAGTGCGCAATGTCCGCGTCGTCAAAGTAGATCGCCGAGTTCGTCGACAGCGGTCCGTCCACGGGGATAGCCATCAGCGAAATCGGGTTGAGACCCTCCACGGGAGAAACACCAACCACGTCAGCGTCAGCAACGTCCTCCTCGCTCGACAGGAAGCCATGAGCGTCGGCGAGCATGTCGAAGTACGATTCGCCCTCCGGAGCCGCATTGCTGTTCTTGTAGAACAGCGTCCATCCTCCCTTGTTCACCGACATGACGCAAAGGGTAAGGTAAGGATCCCTACACGTAACGACCAACGACACAGGAACTACACATGGCCGTGGTTGTTCACGAAATACAGACCATCCACCGCCGTGGGATCCTGGTCCAACGCGTCCTGACACGAAGCGTATGCAGTAGACGCGTCATTAACTACGACGATCAACTCGCGCGGAAGAAGCTTACAAATTTCATAAGAGGACACCAATGCAATCAAAAAGATGAAGAGCATATAAGAGTGATCCATCCTTAGTTTCTTATGACTCGCGCTCAACTTCAAACCGTTCTCCTCCACGTCCCGATTCCTGTATCTCTTCCTGCATGCGATTGGGGCCATTTATTCCATCGTGACGCTATTCCATTTCGCATCGTAATGTACTTCGTGTGGGTTGGTTGGATTGGATTGGAGAGAGGGTGGTAGATGAGGCTGTCTGGGCCGTCGGGAGGGGCATTCGATGCATTTTCATTTGCTTTGCGTTTGGTGCTGCCTATATTCTTTTCTGATGTGGGAGGAAGCGGAATTGTGCGGTGTTTGATTCAAATAAAGACTCCGTTTCGTCGACCGAAATCGGCTTGAAATGTGGATTCGCAAGCGTTGTTCATTTCGCAGCGCTTCCAAGCCGCTTTTCGTGCTCGCTAGCGTTCATTCCTTTCGTTCTCGTATTCTTTCCTCACATCTCCGTCGCTCCCTTCCATTGCACTCTCCTCTTCGCCGTACGGCCCTCAATTCCGAAGCGCCTCTCCCCGTGGGCATGGAAAAGAAATCCACTTTCAAAAGCGGCCCTCTTTACGGCATTGCTCTCGTACGCGTTATCCGCACCCGTCATTCACTAGACATCCTCTGATAGTGTAAATGGCCAAAGGTAATCCTTCCAAAACGCTCTCATTCTCAGATTGGTGTTCCGCTACCCCATTTCCTTCTGCGGACCCGAGATCACGCCAAAGTTTCAAAACGAGAATGACTACTCGGGGTGGAAGTCATTCGCTCAGCTCTTCAACCCCTTCGTCAAAACGAAGGACATCGTTGTCACCTTCGGAAGAACCCTGACGATGGTCCCGCGCTGCATCACCAGCGCCACCGATTCCGCCAGCGCCGATTCCTCCGCCTTCGTTCTCGTCCTCCTCCTCAACCGAGAGGTCGTGGAAAAGCAGTTCCAAATCGAATCCTTTGAAATGATGGCCTCCAGAGTGCGTTCGCGCATGCTCTCTCATCTCTAGATTGCCATGTGTTTTCTGAAGGAGGAACAGCGGACCGGATATCTCTCCCAGGAAAAGGCCGTTCTCTTCGGCGTCCTGAACGATTTCAAAAAGGCGAGGCATCAGCACGCTGTCGGTACGCGCGTTCTTCTTCTCTTAATGTAGACGATCAACTCATCCTGAACATCCAGATCGAGAAGTCGCTCCTCGCCAAGGAGCTCTGCCAGCTGTTCCACGAAGTGAACCACTTCCATCACACCTCCCTCATGATCCACTCCATCCTCCCGTTCCACTTCACGCTCCCCATGAAGGCCCAGCCCAAATCCTGCATCCAGTTCTACACCTCCGACAAGCCTGTCCACGAGGACAACATCGAGGCCTACTACGCCCTCCTCCTCCTCCAAGAGCCCTCCTTCTACCTGCGCGCCGAGAAGGCTCCCGTGGACTCGCTGCTCTCGCGCTTCCTTGAGCTCGCCTCGCCCTTCCTCACCTTCGAGAGCATGAGCGTCCTCCTCGACGTCCCGCTGGAGAAGGTCTTCTCGCTCGCCCTCAGCCTGCAGGCCTCCAATACGGCGGTCATCATGATGTCCATCACCAAGTACACGCACTTCGTTAACGCCCTCGACCTCCACCAGTCCCGAATCGCCTTCGAGAGCCGCTCCTTCGAGACGCGCTTCAGCGAGTTCGGGTCGCTCATGAACCTGCTCGCCGTCTTCAGCAACGCGCCCTCGCTCGAAGCCGTCTTCTCCCACTTCCACCTCTCCTTCGCTCCCGCCGCCGTTGACGCCTCGCCCGTCTTCAAGATGATGGTGGCGCTCGCTGCGTCGTCTCACGTCTAGACCTGGCTGCTGCAGCGTCGTCTCATCTTCCCCGTGGCGCTCCACTGCCAGTACGTGCCCGTGTCCCTGAAGGCGCTCGCAGAGGCCGAGGACGGGCACTCGCACATGACGGACTCGCGACTGAAGTTCGGCATGGGCTCGCAGAACTCCAGCATGATGCTGTCCTCTCCGCCGCCGCGCGAGTCCTCCTTCTCCTTCCAAGCCAGCTCGCGCATCCGCAGCTCCTCGTACTACCCCTTCTCCATGCACGCCATCACCAGCTTCTCCGACAACCCGGACACGCTGCGCTCCAACACGGATAGCATTGGCGATACGGGCGGGCTGTACGCAAAGGGGAGCGGAAAGTCGAACTCCGTCCACACCGTCAATCGGACCAACGCGGAGACGCGCTCGGCGCTCTTGGAGAAGTGCATCCCTCTCATGCGCGACCACTACTGCGTGGACGAAATCTGCTACCTCCTCTCCATCTCGCACTCCACCTTCTGGGACATGGTGAACGAGACCCCGAAGCAGTTTCAGATCTTTTACGTTGTGTCAAATCGTTGGTGTGTTTGTTGTTGTTGTTGTCGTTTTCAGAGTATTTGTCTCAACTCTCTCATCGTCTCCACTCTCGCATTATCTCATTACCTCACAAACAAACACCCCAAAAAGAAGAAAAGATTTGCAACACCTCACAGTCGACTCATCGTCTGCAACACGTAGCTGTAGTGAGTCTCCACGTCCTCCGGAGTAATCCCGCTGCCCATCGTCTGCCCCTCACTCCCCCTCCGCACTCCTACCACACTGATCAGCCTCCAATTGTTCGGCATGCGCTCGTACAGCTGCATCATGCGCCTGTGCTCCTCCAGCGTCCATTCCCTACGCATGTACCTCTCTCCCCACCCCTACCTCATCCCCTTCTTCTGACACATCATCTGCTTCCACTTCGCCTGGCACTGCGACTTGTCGCGCGTCCCCACGTACGCCGCTATGCTCTGCCAGTTGCTGTCATCCATCACCGCAGAATACAGCCGCTGCACCTCGTCCGGCTTCCATCGACCCATCTACGCCTCACACGCCCTCCTCGCCTCTACCGACGACGTCCGCACCAGCACGCGGCAGTAGTGCTGTCGACACTCCGTCTCCGAGCGGTGCGTGCCCAACTCTATCGCTCAACCACCTCGCTCGCCGCTACCTCGCGCAATCAGCTTCCAGTGCCGCTGGTTGTACTTGGCCACCAGCTCGCGCAGCTTCACGTCCTCATCCTCCGACCAGATGCGCCGCGTTCCCGACGAGCCGCGCCGTCTCCGCCCTCGGTGCTCCTGAACGCCCTCTTCGTACTCGTACATGTCCGGATCCACGCGCCTCGGTCGCTTTTGAGAAGGCGCGGGGGGCCGCACGCTCTCCCTTTTGCGACGCGCCTCCGCGGCGGATGTGGAAAGACGCGGCGCTCTCCTGGGAGCGGACTTCCATCCATGGAGGAGCGATTCGAACACGGGATCTCCTTCCGCGTGGAAGGACATGTCATCTTTGTCCAGTGAATTGGAATTCGTTATTGATTTGCTGGAGTTGGTTGAATTGGAGCTTAGACTCCGTTCCGATGAATACGAACTCACACTTCGTTCCGTTGAATATGAACTCACACTCCGTTCCGTTGAATATGAACTCACACTCCGTTCTGTTGAACATGAACTCACACTCCGTTCTGTTGAACATGAACTCACACTTCGTTCTGTCGAACTCGAACCCAAGCTCGAACTCACACTCACATCCACACTCCCCTCGCCAACGCAACGCGCTTTGTTACCATCCAAGCCAAGCTCTCTTCCATTCCTCCCCTCCTCCCTCCTAAAAGACACACAGGCACAGTTCTGTAGAAAAGACAAGTCGACATAGTAGTATACGCCGTCACTAAAACAACCCCCATAAGCCGTCTAGGCATCAACCAATTGTCACTCCCCCACTTCGTCTATCGCCGAAGAGCACGACGACACGGGGAAATGAAAAGGATTACAAGCACGAAGAAAGGATGAGTTAAAGCAACTGCTATTGAAAAATAAGTCTCCCAGCTCAATAAAACCATCCGCGTCCGGATCCAACGTCGTAATCAAATCGCTACCCCTTCATTGCCCATTCCATCCCTACTCCTCCAGCAAGTACGTGTCCTTCTCCTCCGATGCAATTATATACGAGCCCCATATCGAGGAATTACGACTCGAGTCACGGAGTGATTTCAGGGAGTCATGGATGGATGCACTCTCCACTTTATTCACCACCATTGATTTTGCAGCCGCAACAGCGGACTCGATTGACGCCAAAAGGGATGGAGGGAATTGCCGCCAACTATCGAGTATCCCCGTTATTCACGGGCTATCAGAAACGCCCCCAAATCAAGGATATGTCGAACAAACACACAGGAAGGTGCTTCAGACTACGGAAATTAACTGGATGAAAAACAATCCTTCCAACGGTACAATGAACTATCTCGACCGGTGCATAATAGCCATTCATTGCGAGGCGCGCGAGATAGAGTAATAGCGCTTCCGAACGTCTTCCACCGTGATACCGTTTCCCATAATCTACACCTCATTTGTCTCTCTCCTCGCCCACAGTACAAATCTGTCTCCACTGGTTAGGACACTGTTCGTAGATCTCCAATAAAAGCCTGTCCTCCTCCTTCGTCCATCGGCTACGCATCAGACTCGCCTCCCGCCTCCTACTGATTGGTGTTCTTCCGAACCAGCTGCTCCCACTTCGTTCGACACTGATCCTTGTCGCGCGTACCAACATAGCGAGCGGTTTCAACCCACCCCATCTTGGCATTCACTGCCTTGATCAGCAACTCCACCTCATCCTGAGCCCAACGACCCCTCTTCGACTGGCGCGTCAGTACACGACAATAATGCTGTCGGCACTCCGTTTCGGAACGATGCGTTCCCAGCTCTACGGATCAGCGCTACCTCCATGCCCCACCTTTTGAAATCAACTTCCAATGCTTCTGCTTGTACTTACCAACTAACTGGCATAACCGAATGTTCTCCTTGTCGGACCAAATACTGCGAGTTCCCTTCGAGTCATGCGCGCGATTCGCTGCAGACTGGGACTTACAAGGACGGGAATTCTTTCCGCCGTTCTTCTTAACACGAGGAATCTCGGTGTCCTCATTCAAAGACGCACTGCAAGATGCATCTTCTGATGTGGCTGAATCAGATATCATGAATTCAGCCTCGTAATCTTCATTCGCGGAAGCCGTCTGAACGTCAGAGCTATCCGCTTGGGAAGAGAGTGTGCTGTCGTTCTCTTCTTTCTTCATATCAACGCTGAAACCCGGAATGGGCATGGAAGGCTCAGTATACAAGATAGACGTCTGAATCGGATCCCACTGGCTCGGCAGCGGGCCATCCTACGAGTCAATGACACAGTGGAACACTGTACTGCATAAGCATCATAATCTACGCTATTCGGAGAAGGGGACCACACCTGATCCTCCCACAGCATTAGATTCGGATATGAAACATTCCCTCTGTAGCTAATAGATAATATAAGAACTGTGATAGTCCCACGCCAAGTCCGAATTCGACTCAGTCAACTGACCAACTTCCGGCTGATACTGCCCTTCATTACGATCCTGGTAGATACCAGATGGAAATCTGGAATGGCTCTCCTCGCGATTCAGAGCATTGAATCCTGTTGACTGGTCGTCGGTATACATGTGGTTAGCTTGCGGCTAGTAGAGCGAAAGTAATAATGAATTGAGAATGGGTGACGAGTGGTAACTCGGCGCAAATAGATTGGACGATATAGATTGCCCCCGAAGCTGATAAATTCCCACGGGCACCGGTTACCAAATGCCAGTTGCCAATTTGCCTCGGTTATAACGAATTGCCAATACGAACCACTGATTTGCAATAACAAACACACGACTTTTTCAATGCCATACTGCACGCCTTCTCATACTCCCTCTTGAAATACAGGTAACGAGGTCTTTCTTTCTCCGCGTAGTGGCGAATGGCAAACGAAAATGGATTGATCACGAATTCAGGATGCAGCCCCGATAGGTGCCTCGTCGCCTGCTCCAGGTAACGGAGGTACATCGAAATCATTTCCTCCTTCTCCTCCCACACACATTGGTACCTCCGGACATACTCTGCGTACAGAACGTCCACCCTCTCCTGCACGTTGTCGCACGTCGTCAGCGCCCGGAGTCCTCCGCTCCACTCCACCTCCGACGCGCTCTGCAGCACCACATGCGCGTAATCCTCGTCCAGGAAGAAGTTGAAGAGCAGCACGCGGTAGCTCCACTCCCTGCACGGGTAGGTGAAGAGCAGCAGCACGCGGAACACGAACGGACACACGTAGTACTCCTCGACGATGCAGTTACAGCTCTTCTCGAGGAACCCGAGAACCTCCTTCGTGGGCACCGCTTGACCCAGCTGCGCGATCCCGTCCTGGTGCGCTCGGCAGCCGCTCTTCTCGTCCTTCACCGCGTACAGAGGCATCAGCTTCCAGAAGAGACTCTCCACCTCCTTCGAATACACCACCTCCTCGCCGCCAAACACCACGTGCAGCAGCCCATACAGACGCATCGGCTTCTCCGCCTCCGCAAACGGACAGCACGCGCTCGTCTCCAGCTCGTACAGGAACGTGAGGAACTGGACCGCCAATCGCTCCGTGTGGACCGTCAGCGGCGATTGCTTGCCCTCGAAGCGGAGCAGCAACAAGGGCATCAGGAACCAGTGCGCGAGGAGCGGCAGCGACGGTTTCACTCGGTATGGCAGGAGATGCAGCGTTGTGCGCTCCGCGTAGTTGCAGAAGAAGAGCGCCTGCGAGTGCTCCACGAGCCGTCCTTCCCCGATCTGCTGCACCAGGCATTCCGTGATCGCGTCCAGGTCCACGTTCAGCGGCGCGTCCTCCTTGTGGTGTTCGCAGTAGCACTTGACCGACACGGGGTCCAGCAGCACGTGCAGCAGCAGCTCCAGCGCGGCGTACTCGTCGCCGGGCAGGATGATTGTGATGAGCGACCACGCGTTCCGCCATACTCGAGCGCGTGATGTAGTGTGCAAGGAGGAGTGCGTTGGGGGTGATTGCTGCGTTGGGGGTTCTAATTGAGGTGATTTCTTCGACTCGTGCTGGCTTGTTGTCTCTTCGTTCGGAGATGATGCCTTTTCGTTCGGAGATGACTCCTTCTCGCTCAAAAACGCCATCTCCCTCCAAAACTCAACGGGCAGAATCGTATGCAGCAACAGCGTCCAGTCCACCTCGCTCAGGATGAAGGCGCGCGACAGGTACGTGAAGGTGAGGGAGTGCGGCACCGTGTGGCAGTCGCGCCACAGCGGCTTCGTCAGAAAGTCCACATGCTGGTCGATCCAGCCCCCGTCGCGCAGCATCGCAGCGAATGCGCGGCTGTTCTGGATGCCCGCCAGCGCGTAGCGAGCCAGCGCGTAACACGCGTCGCCGTCCACGAGGTATGCCTGCTCCACGGGGGAGAACGAGGACTGGAAGAACGCAGGGTCGACGGAAGCCTCGTCCGTGGTGTACTACGCGTTACAGCAAGCCAGTAGGACGACGTTGGGACGCTCCTTGAGGTGGCTCCACGCCTCGTAAACGGCGCGGTGGCTCTTTTCCACCGCCGTGAGCAAAGACGAACTCTCCTGCATCAACTCGTAGCCGAACTGGAGAATCTGGCTGCGCAGACTCTCCACCACGCTCTCCTCCGCCTCCCATGCCTCAAATCCGTCGTTCACCACCTCCACGTAACTCGCCAAGAAGTGCACGACGGCTGTGTGCACAGCGCGAGGCGTCTCCTTCCGCTTCAGCTGCTCCACCGCCAGCATCACCAGCGTGTTGCAGTACTCCACGAAGTACCGGCACGACGTCGAGCTCTTCGTGCGCACCGATATCTCCAGAAGGCTCCACGTCAGAATCTGGTTGCACTCGCGCGAGAACTGGCTGATGCGCACCAGCGCCGGCAAGAACGGGTCGAGCGACTCGCAGTCCAGTCCGTACAGCAGGCACAGCCGCCAACAGGACAGCACGCCCTCCAGTATGCAGTCCACCACACAGGAGTGAGCGGGTGTGTCGTTCACTTTACCCGTGCTTCCCTCCTTATTCACTTCATTCGCGTCATTCACTTCACTTGCGTTATTCACTTCATTCGCGTCATTCACTTTACCCACCTCACCCGTGTAAAAGGACAGCCACTGCTTCAGCGCGGGAAGAGCGGCGGAGCGCACCATGTTCGACGCGTTCTTGCGCGAGTGACGCACCAGAGCCTCGATCACCAACATCAGCTGCACCGCCACCGACACGGGCGAACTCGGCGCGTGTGTCAATATATACAGACGCAACGAATGCTCACCAGAGGGTGGCTCCTTCTCCACACATGAGCAGAGCGTCGAGGGGTCCACGAACTGCTTCGCCCACTTCTCGATCTGCGAGTAAAACACGTGGGAGTCGATGATCGCCTCGCCGAAGCGCTTGTCGCTCTCCACCAGCACGCGCAGCACGCTGAAGGCGGACGCCACCACCGTCGGATACGCCGAGAAGCTCGCCACGCAGGCGAAGAGCTGCGTCAGAATGCCCGCCTCCGACAGCATCGTGAAGAGATTGTCGCAGTTCGCACTGCGGAAAGGGTCCTTAGGGTCCTCGGAATCATCCTCGCTCTCGTCCGCCTCGAAGCACATGGCAGAAGGGTCCTGCAGATGCGCGTGCTCGTACCCGCGGTACGAGAGGTTGAGCAGCAGTCGGCGGTGGTACTCCTCCTGCGTCGAGCACAACTCCTCCACGCACTGCAGCGCCAGGTACACCTCCTCCATGCCCTGGCGTCTCTGCAGCAGGAACACCAGCACGCGCAGCACCGTCACGGGCAGCGTCGCGGGAACCAGCGTCTGACCGAACTCGCGACTCAGCGACCGGCGCCGCAGGATGTTGTAGATGCACTTCAGCGCGAGCACGCGCTGCCCCGACACCGCCGAGCGCGCCAGCAGGGACAGCTCCGATACGGTGTAGCCGGGAAGGTCCGCTTCTTCCCCGTGGTTGTACAGCCCCGAGTGGACGGCGATCGTCGAGGAGGAGGACGCCGGCAGCAGCATGCCGTTGAAGTGGAAGCGAGGCTCCTTGGGGTTGGAGGCCGTCGTGACGGGACGCGTCCACTCCAGCTTCTGCTGCTCCGTTTGCGGCAGCTTTGCCACTGCGTTCTCCAAATCTGCCTCCGTCTTTAGCGAAGAATAGTCCACTTCGTTGGCGATGCGTCGAGCTAGTTCTTCCTCCTTCTCGCTCACTTCCTCCTCCTTCTCGCTCACTTCCTCCTCCTTCTCGCTCACTTCCTCCTCTTCATGCACTTCTTCCTCCTTCTCATGCACTTCCCCTCCCATTCCCACCGGATTACCACCACTCGCTCCAGACATTCCCTTATACGCACTCCGCTTCCGCAAAAACGCAATCAGAGACGGGTCCACCGTCTTCAGCACGCGATCCAACTCCGCCATCCTCTCCTCCTCCGACATTTGACCCACGATCGCCTCTGCGTCGCGCTGAATGTCCGACTCGTTCATTCCAGGCAAAAAGGAGCGCTTCACCTTCGCCACATCGCTTTCGCTCAACGAACTCGGCGTCGCTTTCTTCTTCGCTTCCGCTTGCTGTCGCACGCGCGCTTTCTGCTCCATGGACTGGCGAAAGAGGGACTTCTTTCCTTTCGCGTTCCGTGTCATCTACCCGTTATCTCTCCCTATTGTCCCGTACCGATATGCTTTCAGCTGCGGGAAATCCCTTCTCCGTAGCATTCACCTCCAACACGACAGTATCGCGCTTCCTATCTCTCTCCCTGATTTCCTTGACCGACGAAAAGGCGGACAGGAGGGTCGGTCTCTGGAGCTGCGGAGGAGTGGCGGATGGAGAAGCCGAATCGTTCCGAATCACGCTGGCAGACGGCTGCTCGCCGCTTCGAAGGAACTCTTCCTGAGCCTGCAGATCAAAGTCCATCCTAGATTAATGTAACAAACAATTACACACACTTCTATTCACGAATTGTATTCATTTTCATGAGACGCACGTTGCTCACATGCGGCCGCTTATAAGAGCGGTTCGTGTAGCTCTCCTTCCGGTACATCTTGCTCTCTCGAATCGCCTTCAAGAAAGCATACGGGTTCTCGTCAAACACAGTCGTCCACTCTTCATTGTACAAGTCTATGATCGCCCTCACCAGGGGCACGGGCGACGGGTAGCTGAACTGACACACCTGCACCAGCCGCCCGTAAATGTCCTCCTTCATCAGCGCCTGGAACTGCTCCACCACCTCCACCACGCGCCGCGGGATGCTCAGCACCTCGATGTACTTCGGCTTCAGGTAGATCTCGCTCGCCACGATCTCCCGGTTCTGCGTGATCAGCTCCTCCACCTCCTCCACGCCGTTCACCACGCGGATGTTCCGGCACAGCGACACGCTCAGGTTGAACCGGCGCTTTACCCAGTTCTCGTAACGCTCGGGGTGGCCCACGCACTCCGTGTACACGCCCACCGCCTCGCTCAGGTCCGACGGGCTGTACAGGTACAGCAGCGAGTAGATGTCCGTGAACAGGTCGGGGTCGCGGCACGCCTGCGGCAGCGTCACCGTGCAGTCGGGGTACTGCGACAGGCGGCGCGTGAGTCCGATGAACAGCATCAGGTCGTTGAACGAGTCGAACTGCAGCTGCATCGAGTCGCTGTTCTTCTGCGGCAGGTACGCCAACCACCCCGACTTCTACGCTTGACCCCTCCAGCCACACGCTACATGATCGTCATTGACCACTGCGCATGCAGGGTACGTGTCCTTGAACGCCACCACGTTCTTCAGGTAGTGGTCGTCCGGGCGTTTCATCACCAGCAGCATGCTCTCCGTGATCAGCAGCAGGCGCCGCTTCCACACCTTGCGGTCGTACACCTGCGCGAACAGCTTGTGCACCACCGTCTGCGACTCCGCGTTCCCAGTGCCCGGCTGCGACGCCTTGCTCGCGGGCGCGGACTTGGTGGGACTCGTCGGCGACAGCTTGCTCGAACTCGTCGGCAACGACTTCCGCGGACTCAGCGGTAGCGACTTCCTCGGACTCAGCGGCGACATCGCTTCAGCGCCTCCAGTGCCCTCAGCTCCGCCCGTCGCCGTCTTCACACTGCCGTGGTGCAGCAGGTAGTCCAGCGGCGTCTCCATGGAGACCGACGGCACGCACTCCTGCCCCTGCGAGTAGCTGTCGCAGTACGACGCGAACACGCGGAACTCCTGGTCCTCCATGCCGCACAGCGCGAACGCGATGTCTACCCCTGAGTCCTCGCCGGCGCCGCGCACCCTCCTTGGAGAGAATCTCCTGCTCGTGGATCGTCAGGAACCGCTTCGTGTTGCGCAGCTTCGGCGGCGGCAGGTTCACCGACAGGTCCGCCGCGTTCTGGCACTGCTCCTCCCCGTAGGACAGCGACAGCTGCTTCAGGAACGGGATGCGGTGCGCGAAGTTGTCGTTCGCCGGGTCCGCGAAGGTGTGCGAGTTGAAGCGGCGCAGGCGCGGCGACACGCGCGTGTCCGACTGGTAGATGTCGTGCCCGTCGCCCGTCGAGGACATGTATCTACGCGTCAGCCGCCACCATGGGGACTACAGCGACTTGGCAGCGTCCGGCGAGTCAGGGTAACGGAACACCACCGACGTTGTCTTCGGCGCCTCCTCCTCCACCGGAATCGCGTTCAGGTCCAGGTCCAGCGAATCGCAGTGAGAGTCGCAGTGAGAGTCGCAGTGTGCGGCGTGGAACGGCGGCGACGACAGCGCGGGCGGCGACAGCAGGCTGCTCTCCATCTCGGGCGGCGGCGGCGGCGTCTCCATGCCGTTGCGCTCCAGCAGACGCTCGTCCTCGTTCGACTGCGACCCGGGCAGTGCGGGCATCGCGGGCAACGCCTCCGACGCCAGCTCGGGCGTCCACTGCGGGATCGAAAACTGGGGGGACCCCACGGAGTCGACGATGGGCGCAGGGGACTGGAACATGTCGAGGTTCATGGAGAGGAGGTCGCGGTACTGGATGGAGGACTGGATGGACTGCGTGGCGTCGGAGGAGTTGCGGTGGATCAGGATGTCGCGGCGACTGCGTTCCTCCTCCACCGCCTGCTGCGAGATCGCGTGGATCGCCTCCAGCCGGTCGTGCAGACTGTGGTGCGCACTACGGAATCACGAGGAGAAGGTGCGCTTACAAGTACTCCTTGTTGAGGCAGATGAGCTGCACGGCGAAGGACTGCGTCAGCGGCACGGGCGCCTTCTTGGGCACCGACACGTTGTTGCGCCCGAAGTAGAGCGACGTGAGGTCGGTGGCGGTGCAGCACGGCACCTGTGTCGTGTTAATGCTGAAGTGGAACACCTCCTTCTTCTCGTTCTTCACCATGAACAGCAGGTCGCCGCGCGCCGGAATGTTGATCTACCGCTCACCACTTGCGCCGGGACGTACGTCAATTACGATCTCCGACTGGAAGGCCTCGTAGTGCAGCAGCGGGTAGTAGGACCACGCCGAGTTGTACACCACGTTCCATTCATTGCGATACTTCAGATAGACGACGAGACTCAGATTCAACGCGCCATTCACGCCAACGGGCACGTTGTACAGGATAAGGCTTCCCAGGTACAGCGACGGCTGCAGCTTCGTGTCGAATTGGAGGGAATTGTCCGCACCAATCGTATCCGTCGACACGAGGAAATCGCGGATGAACTTGATTTGGTCCGGATTCTCCACGCCGTCGCCGCGCTTCTCCCGGAAGTAGTTCACCGCCGCGTTCACATACTCCGTCGTCGTGTTCGCGTTGAGCTTGTTGAAGAAGCCCTGCATCAGCAGCGTGCAGCAAATCACGATGCCCGTCCTTCCCTTTCCTATCTCTCACCCCTCGAAAGAAACGCGTACCGGCAAGACAATGTGCCGCAAACACGTTCTGCGGACTCACCGCCATCCACAGATCCACGAAGGAGTAAATCGCCCACATCAGAGCGATTGGGGGCGAATGGTGGTCCGGAAACCCACACACGATGACACGGTTCTCGAACAGGCTGTAGTCGTAGTCACGGTCGCTGAGATTTAAAATCAGGTAGTGTTTGCCGTGGTTCTTCTTCAACATCCTTGACACCTAGGAAACAGTGACGTCCGACGCGAAATCCCCTACATCCACGATACTGTTGCGATAAAAACTCTCTAGTTTCGTCGACGGAAAGCCCATAGCCATTATCCTAGTCTAAAGCGCGGAACCAGATTCCTGCCTATCGGTGATGTATGTGAGGTCGAGATTGAAATCGCTGTCAATATATCGGATGCGTCTCCCTACAACGTTACACGCGGACCACACGGGACATACCCGAAAAGTACGATCGAACTGCTGTATTCATCGTTGTCTCTCGGATACCACGAATGAATCAGGCAATTGTCGGGTTTTGATTCACACGAATCGAGATCAAGCGAATTGACCATTCCAGTTTTGGGGCACATTGGATGGGGCAAAATCTCCCTGAAATGAGCAATAGCCAAAGGGGGTTGGTTTTCGTTTCATCGTGATTGTGATACCGTTGATGCTGGTTTTGCGTGCTATGGTATTGAAATGGTATTGTGAACTTCAGGTGCTGTTTTCTTGTGGAGATGTGGATTCGTGTTTGTTTCGCTGGTGGTGCGGATTGTTGTTTCCTTCACGAGTTGTGTGTTGCCGGATTGCATCGATTGTTGTGAATCGTGTTCATTCCTTGGTTGTGTGTTCACAGGGTGATAAGAGACTCACGATCATCTTGAAATATGGTATAGCGTTCGATGAACAGAAGCGCACGAACTGAGACGGATGGTGTGAGATAGTTAGGCAAGCGCGTCTGCTTACAAACACGCTCACTTTCCAATACAAAACTCAGAAAACACAATATCGAGGATCTCTTCAACATCCACGTCTCCCGTGAGACGCGAAAGCGCCCTCAAGCACTCCCTCAACTCTTCAGCTTCTAAATCGACAAGTCCCTCTTCCGCAACCTTCAAGCAATTCGTGATGCTCTGGATACACTGATTCAGGCAGTTTCGTTGCCGTTCGCGTGTAATGAATCCTCTCTCTTCCTTCACTATGTCCGAATGCACCACCGTCTTCACCATTTCGGAGAGCGTTCTGGTAATCAGACTCACGTCCTGCTGATTGCGGCATGAAATGGGGACGATCGCTATGTGATAAAGCAGAGTGAGTGAATACCCTTCACTTGGGGATAGCACGCGCGAATCTGCGAAGACACTTGGTTAATGGTGGTCTGGTCGCAGAGGTCCGTTTTGTTCAGCACAATCATCGTGTCCTTGTTGAAGTAGTTTGTAAGTGTGTTGTTCTTGAGTTGGGAGTGGTTGGTAGTTTCGTTAGGGGCTTCGTTGTTAATCATTCCTTCATTACTTCTTAACTCACTCTTCAACTCACTCCTCAACTCACTCTTCAACTCACTCCTCAACTCACTCCTCAACTCCCCCAACACACTTTCAATACTGCCCCTCACATCACTCGTCACATCCACAATCACCACCCTCAGCACACTCTCCTTCACCGCGCGATACGCTCTGTGAATGCCCTCCTTCTCCACTTCGTCGTTCGTTTCGCGCAGACCCGCCGTGTCCTGAAGAATCACCTTGTACCCGTTCAGGTCCATATCCACCTTCAGCACATCGCGCGTCGTACCGGGATGCGCAGACACGATAGCCACTTCACTTCCCACTAGCAGATTCAGCAATGTCGACTTGCCCGCGTTGGGCGGTCCGCACAGCGTCACGCGAATGCCCTCCTGAATCAGCTTTGAAACATTAAACTCCTGAAGATACTTCTCCATTTCAGAGCGGAGATGCACCAAGTTCGCTGTGGCATCGGCGAGCTCCGCAGATTCGTCGTCCACGTCGTCGCTGAAGTCAATGATTGTCTAGAATGGAGGTAAGACGCCACGCATACTTCCGCGATTGCGAGATTCTTCATCAGCTCCTTCCGCCACTCCCAGCACTTCTTCGTAAACGCGCCCATCACACCCTGCATCGCCTGTCTGCGCTGCTGTTCCGTCTTGGCATTCAGCAAGTCCCCTAGCGCCTCCACCTCCAAAAAGGACATTCTCCCGTTCATAAACGCGCGCTTTGTAAACTCGCCCGCTTCCGCAGGTCGAAACGACGGGATCTTGGACAGCGACTCGAGCACCGCCTTCACAACGGCCGGACTCCCGTGCAAATGAAACTCCGCCACGTCCTCTCCAGAATAGCTAGAATGGAGGGAAGAAACGACCACTACCTTGATCCCTCCTGGAAACAGAGAACGAGTCCGCGATCGATCAGCTCCTTGGACTGCGAATCGAGGATACTGCGCAACGAAGCCTTGCGCATCTCGGGAAATGGACTCGCACTCTTCGTCATCGCCTTCACTGCTTGAAACGCATCCTTTCCGGAGACTCGAACCACTGCAAGCCCCGCCTTCGTCAAGGGTCCTAGAATGAAGGAAAGCAGCGAAAACGACCCGAGCACAGCGCGTAAATGGTATCGTTGTCCTTCGACGATGTGATCGAAGTGAACGAGCGGCACAGCACCGGGATTTGAGGACGCGCACCCAAACCGCTCCCAATTCGCACGCCCTTCCCCTGGATTCTGCGTGGAATCCATCGTAGGACGCGGTACATAGTCACCCCTTTCTTCCAGAAGCCGAGAGAAACAGAATCTTGGCGGAGAAGGTCAAAGAAGATCTTTCTTCGAGCGATCCATTCAAGAAATGAGCTACACACAGTTAGAGAGAACGGTCCCGGACCTCGGTGACACGGAAATCGTAGAAGGATGTCTGAAGGACTCCATCCGCCTTGTTCGCGTTCCTCGCAGAGTGAAGGAGTCCGAAGACGCTAAAGACATCAACAACGTGCGGGAAAACGTCGGAATGGCGGGCGAAGTGTGAGCGAACGAACCCTTCCTCACCCGCAGATATAACGAGTACCAGGACGAAAAGAGCTGCGTGATCGCCAATCTGCTGGTGACGGAGCGTGGAATTGGCTGTCCATCCTGACACGTAGATTCGAACCCGCAGCTCACTGCCTACATTCGCGCAGGAGCCAGGAAGCACATCTTCTTCAACAAGGACGAGGTGGGCGCGGTGATCGTCACTTGCGGCGGAATCTGCCCCGGTCTGAACAACATCATCCGCGAAATCACAATCTCCCTCTATCGTCTCTACGGTGTCACGCGCGTCTACGGCATGATGAACGGCTTCAGCGGCTTCACCACGGCGCTGGAAACGGGGGACGAAAATGTGATCGATCTGACGCCCAGCGTGGTGGACTCCATCCATCACCAGGGAGGAACCTTCCTTCGCAGCGTCCGCGGCGGGTTCAACACGGCGAACATCATCCGATGGTGTCTGAAGCACCAGGTGAACCAGATCTACATCGTGGGCGGAGATGGCAGTCATCGTGCTGCCAACATCCTGTTCACCGAGATTCAGAACCAAGTACGTTCATCAATTCGTTCTGAGCGTAGCACGTCCCCATTTCGATCGGCTGCGTTCCCAAGACCATCGACAACGACATCGCCCTGGTGGACCGTTCCTTCGGCTTCGAGACCGCCGTGCAGGAGAGCGTGCATGCCATCGAGTGTGCGCACACCGAGGCGATGAGCTGTCAGTACGGCGTGGGCATCGTGAAGCTGATGGGTCGCGAGGCGGGATTCATCGCCGGTGCGTCAGGCGCGCAGCCCTAACCCATAGCGTACGCAACCCTCGCCAGTCACGACGTGGACTGTTGCCTCATCCCCGAAGTGGACATCGACCTGTACGACGACGAGTACGGCGTGCTGCCCTACGTGCGTCGCTGCGTGGAGAGGAAGGGTCACTGCGTGATCGTCATTTCCGAGGGCATCATCATCCCTGGACTGAAGGCAGACGTGGCTCCTGCGAAGGAGGCTGACGCGTAGAAGCCGATCGACAAGTACGGGAACAAGTGCCTCCCCGACGTGGGCGTGTACATGAAGAACGCAGTGATCAACTACTTCGCGGACGAGAAGAACAACCCCGATCACATGGACGTGAGCGTGAAATACATCGACCCCTCGTACATGATTCGCAGCGTGCCCGCCAACGCCTTCGACAGCATCCAGTGCCTGCTGCTGGCGGAGAACGTGGTGCACGGCGTGATGGCGGGCTTTACCGGCTTCACGGTGGCGGTGTGCAACAACCGCACGGTGTACATTCCCATCACGGACATCAACAAGAACTCCCCGCGCATCCTGTACCCCTTTGGCAGGTGAGGGCGTGTGAGAGGAGTGACGGGTAGGACCTACGAGCGCGTGGTCGCCAGCACGGGACAGCCCGACTTCTCAATCCCGATGAAGAAGCGGTTGGCAGAAGAGGGTTCCGGTTCAAAGTTGTCAGAGTGATGTGTTTGTTGAAGATCGTCACTTATCTGATGACACTCTGTGAAGAGAACACCAGATAACACTCTGTGAAGAGAACACCTGAAGAAACACTGTGAAGAACACACAATGACGAACAAACACCCAACGCATTTGTATTACACTTAAGCCTTTCCAGCAGCCTTCATCA
>ERZ1106948.432-NODE-432-length-19578-cov-33.248527_pt1 | contig 19578 bp, 26 predicted proteins | sample MGYA00403673_ERZ1106948 | MGnify/ENA primary metagenome ERZ1106948 (study PRJEB35170, sample SAMEA104062409) | human gut metagenome | biome: human gut; feature: human-associated habitat; material: faeces | place: Denmark | collected 2012-05-07 ...
ACATTTGGTTTAATCAATTCTTAAGAAACAGGGTAGTAGGGAAACGGGGAAGATGCCAGCGAATAACCAAAATCGGCGCGATTCTGTCCAACAAACAGGCGTAGCTACGCAAAAGATACAGGAGGTTTTCCACCGTGCGGACAACGTTCTTGTACTCCTAGAGGTCACGAGACGAACAGAGAGGCACATCGTACAACACCTTCTCCTCCTCGGGAGTGGACGGTCCGTTCTTGTAAAACCGGTAGCGGTCTCTCTTCCACAGCACCTACACGCTGAGCGGAGTCCATGCAACCCAAACGACCAAATCGTTGTTCGCCTTCTCGCTCTCCGTCCACACGGGCTTGGGGTCCAGACACTCCATCCACTTTCCGTCGATGATCTTCTTCGTCTTCTTGGCAAAGAGACTACGAATGGTCTGCGAGCTCACGCTCTGCTGCGACAGCTGCACGCTCTCCGCCTCCTCGTCGTCGGACGCGGGCGTGGGAATCACCTCCATCATGTCATCACTGCTCAATTCCGATTGTCTTCGCGGTCTCGACAATCCCTCTCCCTCCCTCCCCATGAACTTCTCCCACTCGTACGCGCTCACTCCGCAAAAGTCGCTCATCTTGCACGACTTCAAAAAGGAGATGATTCCCCGAATGCGCAATTTCACGCTCTCGAACGCGCCCCGCTTCTCCTCGCACTCCTCGTAGTAGAAGTCCATCAGCTGGAGCTGCAGCTTCAGTTGCGGCACCTGGGCCTTCATCGTGACAAGACAGATTCCGTCCATTAACTCGTCCGCTCCCGCCACGCCGAAGATGGTCTCCAGCAGACGCGTGAGGATGTTGATCGTGTTGTTCAGACACACCACCTTGTCGTCCACGAAGCGGTACGTCGACATCACTTGCAATTCTAGCCATCACGAATCAGAGCAGGAAGCACGTTCGATGGCGCAGTTCCAGAACTCCTTGTACTGCGCGGTCGTGTGGCGGTTGTCGTGGCCCAGTCTCGCGAAGGTGATAAATTGGGACAATGCGCGGCAGCGAGAGAGGAAGAAGTCCTCCTTTGCCCCCTTGCATCCGGGAAGGCAGCTGAGCATCTAAGCATAAGAGGAAGGGAGCGCAACGACCTTCTGATAGCACATTACGTGAATGAACTTCCGCAGATAGAATCCGTACTGCTGATAGTCTTCCGGTGACAATGCTCCGTGAACGAACGAGTTGATGCGAAGATTCAGGGTCTCAGATCTACAGTCAGAGAATGATGACCTGGACTACTGCGCCTCTCGACCGCTGGGTGTTGGATTGGGCGTAATGTCGTTGACGGAGGTTACGAGTTGCTTCACGCGTGTGTACAGCTCGTGACTCTCGGAGCGCTTCAACCACTCAAGGAATTGCTTGTACTTTATTGTCTCTTCTACTGCTAATCAGCGAAACGCGTTGATTACGATTCACATGCTCATTGGCATCAATGCTGATTCCCTGAGGCATCGGAACGGAATCGATATCCCCCATCTTCTCCTCTTCCTTCTCCTCCATGTGCTGCATCGTGTCAATGATGGAAGAGCCGAAGCCAGAATCACCTACGCGTCACTCAACCGAATGACTCGCACAGATCATCTCCTTTGTGACGACCTTGTCGCTAGACACTTGGGCTTCTCTCACAGAATGAAGGCTCTTCACCAGGGCTCTCAGCGACTGCATTGCAGGGGGAATGATCTGAACGGAATAAACGTCGCTTCCCAGTCGCTTGAGTCTACATGAAAGACGGATGGAAGAAGTACTGGTTTTGGTTCGGGTGCAGCTGGTTCGTCAGCTGCAGGATGTTCGATTCCTTTTTCAGGACCGGCCACAGATCCGTTTCCGCCTCTTCGTTGCCCGAATCGATCCAATCCGACTTCAGTCGCCTCGATTCGTCCAGCAGCTCTTGGAACCTACTCATAACACGTACGCAGAGAGGAAACCGTTCATCGGACATCTCCCTTGGAGCCGCGTTCTCCGCCTCTGTGCTATCCCGGCTGACTTCTGAGGTAGGCGTAACGGATATGACGGTTTGGGCGCTGCTGTCTTGTATCTGCGGATAAGGCGGTTCGGGAAGATGGCGTACCCCACTGTCTTTGTTGGACTCCTTCTTTTTGCGGAACAGCGAAAACCCTTTTCGTGAGGACATTCTATGTGTTTCTGTGAATAACCGCGGGGATTGTTTGAAATGGAGTGGAGCGAAGAGCGAGTTCGAGTCGTGCTTGACAAAGAGGAGGAGTGGAGATGGAAGGGGAGCGACCAGATTGGTTTTCGAGATGGTGGACAACGGGAGTGTTCTGTGTGTTGAAGTGGTGACGAATAGGTGAGAGGAAGGAGGACGTGATACTGTTGAATGGATACGTTCCTGAATCACGTGTGCGCAAACGATTGAATGACAGGGATTTTGAGGTGACTACGTTTCAGGGAGAACATTCGGATGAGTATATTGTGAAAGAAGGGAAGAGCGGCGAATGTCGTTTGTTTCGCAAGGGAGTGCTCGAGTTGAGTTGGAAAGAGGAAGAGGGGAAGAAGGTGGGTGGATTTGCGGTATATGAGAGGGGGAAGGCGCTGAGAAGGGAGAGCTGGAAGAGTTTTCTCAGTCGCGAGGAGCATCGCTACGTGGAAAACGACCCGGAGGGGATGAAGATGACGATCCGGAAGGGAGAGAAGGGCGTCGTTGTGTATCGAGGTGGTTTCGATAATGAAGCGTCCATGCAGAGAGAAGGCGACGGGTATGCGTACGATGAAGAGAGCGGTCGCGTGTTGGTTCACGGCGTGTGGAGGAAGGACGAGTTGTTTCAGATTCTCCAAGAGTTTGAGAGCGAGAGCGAGATGATTGAGTACGCGCTGATGAGGGGCGAGGAGAACGTGAGTGTGCTGAACCGCCGTCCCGTATATGAGGGCGGTTACGTGTATGACGAATCGAAGAAGGAGTATGTACGACACGGAGAGGGCAACGTGATCAGCATCGATAGCGGGGTAGCGATAAACGAGTGCGAGTGGTCGTATGGAGAGTTGAAGAAGAGCGTGGAGTTGTTCGATGGCTGGTATGTGAAGGGCGAAGAAGAGAGCGTGATTGTGAGGGAGGAAGAAAAGGAAGAGGTGAATGCGTTGAGGGTGGAGATTCACAGTGAACTGGAGTGGAATTCGCTCGACAGGAGTGTGGGCGAGCTGGTGGTGTGCTCAAGTTGCTGTAATGAAGCGAGCTGGAAGACGTTGGATTTGGGTGAACTGAAGAGCGTGCGACGCGTGGAGATTGGAGACGAGTGCTTCATGCATGTGGAGGAAGTGAAGCTGGTGGGACTGAAGAAGCTGGAGAGTGTGGTGGTTGGAGAGAACTGCTTCACGAAGAAGAAGAATGCATACGGGAAGAACCCGAATCGTCACTTCTGCTTGAAGGACTGTCCCAAATTGAAGGAGTTGAAGGTGGGCCGTTACTCCTTCTCTGACTACACTGTGTGTGAGATTGAGAGTGTGGACGCGTTGGAGGTGATCGAGATGGGCAGACTGAATTATGTGAGCTGTAACTTCTTCTCTGCTTCGTTGGAGTTGAAGAGTGGTCGCTTGTTGAAGGCGTGATGTTTAGACCTGACGAAACTGAAAGCGCTCGTGTTCGGTGGCATGTCGTTTTCGGAGTGTACGTGTGCCGTGTTTGATGGTGTGTGTTGCTTGACTGTGCTGACGAAGCAGACTTGCCTGAGCTACAGTCCATTCAGATGAGTGAGAACGCGTTCCAGTTCAACAACGACGATTCGAGTATGCTGGTGATGCGAAGTGATTCCATGAATGTGGACTGATTGCGCAGATTTGCCCAAGCTCTATTCGCTCAGAGGTGGCAATTGGACATTCATGCGCCCTCGCATTGTCGTTCTGGAGAGTGAGTACATGGTGAGGCAGTGATGGCTAGACATGCCCAATCTTGCGATTGTGGTGCTTCCGAACGCGTTCTGTCGGGAGTGGAGAGGCAAAGCGGAGAGTGGCTCTTGGGCGGTGTTGTGAGGAATAGATGTTGGCGCGCTGCGTGAGTGGTTGGAAGGCGGGAGGTTTCAGTTGTAACGCAATAGTGTTGGGTGTATGTTAAAGAAACAGAGTTTCAAGTATAAACAACACGGAAGATGGGTATCTCACCCATGCTGGATCACCTTCAGCAATTCTACCGTCTGCATTCTTTCTATGACGACGCTAACCCATTGGATGTTATCTTCCCAATCCCAAGGGAGACAGTATTGAAGATCTTCGCTTCCAGAAGCTATTTCACAGCATCCCAGAGTCGCTGCGCGGTTTCTTCTACGACGACTACAAAAAGAATCATGAAGGAGTTGTGGACAAGCATAACCCATGCTTTCAAGAGTACGTGCAGAACATCTGCTTCAGCATCAGTGTTCTGGCATTCTCTTCTGAAGCGTTACCGAAAGACTTGGTAGCAGAGATCAAGCAATGTCCGGGGAGAATCATGGAAGAAGTAACTGGGTTTCTAACGAACCAATATCGAGGTAGTCTTCACAACTACATAGAAATATCGTCAACCTACTATCCCATTCTCTATAAGCTGTACCAACTCTTTATCTCCCATCCAGTATCCTCCGTTTCAATCGGAAGACCATTCTCGGTACAGACCTCCTTTTTCACTCCTTCACATAACAGATTAATGCCTTCTCACATGAGAGCGATGCTTTCCATTCCGATGAACCACAATTGGTGGATAAAGAATGGATGGGAGATGGGACCGCTGGATAGCATGAACACAGCTCGTTTCCTTGGTCTGGATAGCGCCTGCACAGTCTTTCAATGTAATTACCAGCCACAATTGTTTGTTGTTATGAGAGAACAGCGGTGCAACAAACAGTTCATTCACATCACGGCTACTGAGGATACGAACACAACGCCACTTCTGCGCCTAGTTAAATAACGGTCGAAGCTCCCCAATATCTACACGTGACAATGCAAATGTATGCGCACCTCCCACGATCTTGACATCATCCTTGAACGCAAATGAGCTATAGAAAACCACATTCTTCAGATTGGGCATATCTACCTCTAAGCCAGACCACACTCAATCACTCTCCAAAACGATGTGCCGAGGGTAGTGGAACGACCAGCTGTAATCACCAGTCGTGGTGAGCGAAGTGAGTTTGGGCAAGTCTATTCATCAGTTCCCAATCGTTGCACTACTTCGCAGGATCAGCGTGTCGGACTCATCCTTGTCGTTGAAGGCGAAGGCGCCGGTGCCCAGTTCGATGGTCTCCAATGCAGGTAAGTCTAGTCCATCACTCCCATCACAGTCCATCACTCTCGAACACAACGCGTGAGCAATACTTGAAGGCGGCGTAACCGAACTTGACGGATTTGAGAGAAGGCATGTCTAGTCATCACTCACTCTGAATGAGAATACTCCTCAGCTCCATCGCAGCGTAGAAGAAGTTGCCTGTCTTCACGTCAAACCCGCCCATTTCGATCGTTTCCAACGCGTCCACGTTTTCCACATCGAACACCGTGTAGTCAGAGAAGGCAAAACGATCCATCTTCAATGACTTCACTGCAGGACAGTCCTTCAGATAGAAATGGCGAGCCGATTCACTCCCGATGCAACTCTTCTTCTTCGTGAAACTGTTCATTCCGATCTCCACGCTCTCCAGCTCCTTCAATCCAATCAGTTTCACTTCATCCACGTACATGAAGCACTCATTACCAATCTTCAGAGTTCTCAGGAAGGGCATCCGTCTCAAATCCAGTACTCCCCACTTCTTTTCGTTACAACAATTGTCACTCACAGACAGCTCTTCAATGTGATTGTGGAACAGCTCATTCTCCAGATTGATGTTAACCACCGTGTTCACGTGCTTATCGTTCATCCACTCTCCGTCATAGATGACGACGCCTTGTCGGTCATACTCAACACCCTTTCCCCAGCGCACGCCTTCATACCACTCCCCTTCGTATTCCACCTTCCCGATATCGGAGTACTACTCACGGCCATAGCAGTTGTTCTTATCCCCAACTCGGAATCCCTCATACAACTTGTTGTTATTCTTGTCATACACAATTCCCCAACCGCAAGGCTTCTCTTTAACCACGTCTCCTTCCCAACGGTTGCCGTCCACATCCAAGTCAGCAATCTGGTCGTGTTTCACCCCGCTCAAATCCAGTTCATTCGCCTTCATCATTTCTTTCTTTTCTGCATCCACAATAATCACTCCTTCCGCGCCCTCCTTTACAATCAGGGAGTCGTTGATCCGCATCACACCTTTGATAACGTTAAATCCCGTACTGCTCCGGTCGTAGTGAAACGAGAAACAGCAGTACTGGGAGTTGTTAGGATCGATGAAGTCTTTCATCTGGAAAGGATAGCACTTCTCCTCGAACTCCTCAGCGCTCGACGATTCCTCTTTTTCACCGAACACGTCCTTATCGTTTCTAACACTAAGACGCAACCAACGCTTCGTACCCCTTTTCCAACATGCCCTTTATGTCATACACGCGTGCTGAAGGAGTGCTCATGGTCAAACCGATTTGCTAACCGAAAGAATGGAAGGTTCGACTGCTTTTCATTCTGTATTTGTTACAGATCCGTTGTAGTGAGCATGGTAGTGTTGGTAAAACACATAAAGGAACATAATCGCATCGAAGGCAATCACGATCCTAATCAACGCGATCATCTCACCATTCATCAATAGCTTCGATTAGACCCCACTCATTTCCATTCCACCCCATCAGGCATCCGTTATCGTCAAACTCTATCCATCGCCTCTCCACACATAGTAGAACCAAGCACACTCCCTTTTCACTCCACCTTCCGCTCCCATCGAAAGACACAAAACCCCCACCATTTTGGTCACTGAAACGCCTCTCATTGCAAATCGAAAGCAACAAATCATTTCCACCATTCCTTGAGAATAGAGGATCCACTTCTCTTAGCCGTCAACATTCCTTCGTTATGAAACAGAAACGAGAGTCAACCACAAAAGGGAAAGGGTATGGCTTCCTTGCGTTCCGTGACCCATAGTGCCACGACAGACACCACCATCTTCGTCGGAAAAACTCAACCGTCTTGTCGATCGGTTGAGGACAATAGCAGCCAGATGAGCAGCGACGACCACCTAAAGGTGCTCCTTTCACATTATCACGTGCGAATTGCAGCGATTCGATGACGCCTAGAAACTCTACCCTGAGTCTTCCCAATCGGATTCAAACACGAAATCAAAAACGAATTCAGACAGAACGGCGACTAGCGCGACCGAGTCTTCAAAGGCTTCTCCCTCGCCGAGTCCGAAGTGGCTACTGCTTCTTTCTACTCACCGGTAGACATCAACCACAGCGCAACCGAGTCCTTCCTCGGAGTTCAGTACCGATCTCGCCAGCTGCTCATGCTATAGAAGATTCTGAGTTCGAGTTACGACAATCTGATGGCGGGGAGCAAGAATTTGGAAACAGAGAAGAGGAAGAAGGAGCAGAGGGAGTACTACTACGATGGTCTGTAGCTTTTGCCACTGCTTTGTTCAAGCAAACAGGAGTTTTGTTACTGTTTTGTTCAAACAAACGGGAATAACGCGGAATACTAACAGGAATAATACAATGACTAGATCGCTCGCACCCTCTCAAATCCATCCCTCCTCTCCTCCTTTGAAGACTTGGACGCTTTTGATCGATGCGTGCGGCGATTGATCTGGATGAGGCGCGTAAAGCCGTAGCATGCAGGAGCGAGCACTACGCATCAACCGCAGGATGAGTCTACTACAGACAACTCCAATGGCGAGGGCAGTGACACCGCTTCCGACGTACCTGTAACCATTGAGGGGGTGAACAAGCAGAAAAATGCCAAATGCGATGGCAACCTAGATAACAATGCAGTTTCGAACGGGTACGATGCCAAAGAACAGCGTAGATATGGAAATCGTGAAGTAGCGACACGTTTCGTTCTTACCGGCACAGTGCTTGCCCTTCTGACGATGTTGCTCTAAATGAATATCGATACTCTATCCCATCAAACGAAGACAGGAACATCCACGTTGTCCTCCATTGCGTCGTCTACCGTTGATTCTCTCCGATTTCGCGTCGCGTCGGAAACACTCTGGTCCTCCTTTCCCTTTGATTCGGGACTCTCCTCCATTTGCGCCTTGTCGATCAGCTCCTCCTTTATGTGAGTGTTCTGCTCACGCTTTCTGTACGAATCCATGCTTCCAATTGAAGAATGAGCCGCGGACAGAATCCAGGATTCCGCGATTCTAGCCGATTTCGGCCGTCCTTCAAAGAAAACCCATTTGCATCGTCCATTTGGCTGCCGCACTGTGGAGAGAGGATGGATGCATTCAGTATCATCGTTTGCTGTGTCGTTGCGTATGATGCTGTTCCTGTGTGGTTATGTGCAGATCCGTGGTCCTATTCACCGTCTTTACCCTATTCAACTGCTTTCGCTCGTCAGTGAAGAGTGTCTTCCTGGAGGAGGGTTCTGTGGGTCAGGTTCCCTTTCTTTCTCTTTCCTTATGTAGATGCTCGATTTATCGCGAAGCGGGAAGGGCGATGTTCTCCAATTCCAGAAGAAGCGGAAACACGCTATGTCAGGAAAGTTACTGCGAGAGTAGAGTGCGTTCGTAGAGTTGTGATGACTAGTTACGCTTCGTTTGGGCGAATGTGGATGACGCCTCAGTTCTTTGATCGTTTGGCTGCGGCTAATATTGTACCTCTTCCTATACGTCATTTCCGTTAGATTGAAGTGAGAGGCAATGGGAGAGTTGGAGTGGTGCTCGAAACGCAGGTCATTTCTTTCCTCACCGAGTTGGTGTAGTGTCACTACACGAGGCGTAATGCGAAGATCCTACCGGAAGGACTGCATTGACTTCGGGAGCGAGTATCTCTGCGTTCTCTACCCGCAGTCTTTGAGGAACGCAATCAATAAACAACTAATTCATAGAACGGACGTCTGGAAAACGCTCCTCTGCATCCAGTCCTCATTCGACGATGCCCTCTTTGACAGTCAGCAGAGTGCTCGTGACGGCAGCAATCTATCGGGAGACCCGTTCCAACTCCCAATCTCCTCCCTGTCCTCGCCGCAATCGACGCAGCCCAAACCGCCAAAGAAGCTCAAATCGCCGTCGGTGCTGGGCGCCGAGAATCGCTCCTATCACAGCACCCTCCAGTCAGTTCAGTCGGTTCAGGAGATGGAAACGGTCGTCGCGATGCCGGGAAAACCCTCCGCTTCTGGACTGCGCTTTTCATCCCCAAATGTGAAGTCAAAACAGCCCTTGGGGTTCGTGTCGCTGGATCAGGCTGTCAAAGAATTGAGGGTGGGTGCAGCCAATCCCCCTGTTCAGTGGTCTCACATGCCCTTCGACACGAAGCGTGAGAGTGACCTCGGCATTCGTCTCTCGTTGGACAGTATTCCGTCGCCTCAGGAGTCGCCGCGGAGTTCGCAAAGTGAGGAGAGATGTCTGGTGACTCACTGGTTAGGTGAAGAGAAGCGTCCATCAAACCGAATGCAGGGTGAGGAGAAACGCTTCTCTAATCACTTCCTAGGTGAGGAGAAACGCCTCTCCACTCACTTCCTAGGTGAGGAGAAACGCCTCTCCACTCACTTCCCGAGCAAGAAGCCGCAGTACTCGGACCACCAGCAGCAGCGCGAGCTGATCGGCGAGGACAAGGGACGCTGCCGCTTCACCGAGGTGACGCGCAGTAGGTTGGTTGAAGGGACTCACCACGCAAGGCGCGCTCAACCAGAAGAAGCTGGAGTGCCTGCTCAACGACTGGCTGGACGTCAACCCTCAGCAGGAGTACGTGCAGGGCGTGCTGGCTCTCGCGGGCGTGCTGGTGATGACGGTGGAGAGGCGAGACGATCGTCGCGAGCTGTTCAATATCCTGTTGCTGCGCTCCTGGCGCCCTTGACCCCACCCGCGATCATCAACCACTACTACACATCACTGCACGTGCTACACAAGGAGGTGTGGGCGCTCTCCCGCATCGCGTATCACCGCACTGTGTTGCAGCTGTACTCGCCCTCGCTCTTCGCGCGCCTCCAAGCACTCCACCTCGACGCCGAGCTGTACGCGTGGGACTGGTTCTCGCAGCTCTTCATGGGCGTGTTCCCCCTGCACCAGTGCAGTGTCGTGCTGGACATGCTGATTTCGGTGAGCAACGACGACCTCGTGCTGGTGTGTCTGTCCGTGGCCATCGTGGACGAGCTGCGAGAGCTAATCATGAAGGTGGCGGCGCTTGGCGCGTGTGAAGCGTAGAACGGGTTCGAGCGCGTGATGATGCTGTTCGCGGACCTGAAGAACAACATCCCGCTGGTGGACTTCGCCGCCGTGATCGACAAGGCGCTTCGCATCTTCACGACGATGCCCAAGTGTGTGTGGCGGGAGCTCCACCGACTGGACGGCATGATCGAGAACGGCGTGGTCAAGGAGGGCTTCAACTTCGACGAGTTTACGCCCTTCCTCGATCTCTCGCCCAACGAGTTCCTGGTGATTCGGTCGAGGGACGTGCGCCACCTGCTCGTCGTGGACGTAGTGATGCTCGCTCTCGTCCACCGTAGTGTTTCAACGTGCTGAAGACGCGCTCGGAGGAGTTGTACGGCATTCGGGGAGCCGTGGTGGTGAACGTGTTTCTGTCGCTTCCTTTTCACAAGCAGTGCAATGCGGACGATCTGGTGGACCACTTCCACGAGCAACGCGTGCGTGTGCGTAGTGTGCCTGATCGCGTAGCAAAGGGAGATCTTCAACTCGCTCGCCATCTACCACGCTCTTCTCGTGGTGATCATCGTCGAGTTTGCGCCGTCCGTCGATAGGTGATGATTAGCCCGAAGGAAACGGAAGTCAACTGCCGCGCTCTTCTCAGGGAGTTCAAGGCGCACGGGTTCTTCCGGTGCTACGTTTACCGTGTAGGTGCCGGTTTGACAGGTTTCAGAGACAGAGCGTCGTCCTCCAGATATGACCGTACGTGTACTCTATCCCTGTGTTTGTTGAGTCCAAATCCCATTCTTCGCGAGGGATCCGGTGGGACGAAGGCGCGGCAGTTTATTCCATGGACGCTGAAACGGATCAAAACTCGGGCGGGTGCTTGCGAATCCCGGTCGTTGCCGAAACCAAAGGCGTGTGGCTGCTAATCGCGAACTGTATTGTATCGGGTAGGAGACTTTACCTGAGTGCGAAATAGGCCTCGGAACCATGTGCGCCGCCTGCATGGAAAAGGACAAAGAAAAGTGCGACGGCGGAGTGTACTTCGTCGGAATCCTTCAGTTCGTGTTTGGCTTCCTTCTCGTTGGCTACATATGGAGCATTGTCTGGGGAGTGCGAATCTACAGCGCGTCGAAGCCGAAAGTCGTAGTTGTAAACATGATAGACTCGGAAGCGAATACGTAATCACTGCGAAACGGCTGTTTGTTGAACATCAAGGAACTACTTTTCCCCCTTTCCCATAAACTGAATAGTCCCGCCGTTTCCTCATAAAACTCTTTCCCTTCAGTGCTCGGTCTTTTGTGTTGTCATGAGCAGTAATAGGAGAGTGGAAACACTGAGAGGCAAAGTGCAATACGTGCAACCGACACAAGGATTCATAAGATGCGAGAAGAAAGTGGAGAAGAAACGCGACATTATATTCTTTATCGATGACATTCCGAAGCGCATGCGACCTCTGGTGCGGATCGGCTGTTCCGTCGAATTCCACATCGTGTGTGACAGGAATCGGAAGAACTGCAGAGGACTCGACGTTACACATTGGGCTCAGATCGACAGTGTCCTTGGAGATTCGGTCTCAAGCGACTCGGATACTGTGCAAGACGAAGCGTTCTTCAACAGAGGACTTCCTCCCGTGCGTCAAGTGCATGCGACGAGCCACGAGTCGGATGCGCTTGCCTCCGATCCGTGTTTTTCTCTCGACAGCAAAGTGATGCGCGAAACCCTGAATGAACTGTACTCCACTGTCTACGAGTCGCTATACAAGTCAACACTTGTGGCTCTAGCGAAGCAGTCGTCCCCGTACAAGTCGTGCTGGGACATTTACCAGTAGCACTCGACCTTTTCAATTGCTATTCTGGATTGTTTGCTTGATATGATGTGTCCGTGTTTGTTCCAAAGAGTATGCTTCCTCTATTGATATAAAATGTGCTTCTTCCATTATGAAGCGTGCTTCTTCTGCAACAAGAAGACATGTCTTCTTCCAAGAGAGCACGATACAGCTCCGCAATCCTCCATACGGTTTCACTACTCCCAAATCAAGACCAGCGTGACCGTATCTTCTTCAGAGCGAGTACAGCTCACTCGCTAGCGTCTGTTGTACGGAGCGCACCACGATTTGGTGCACTCAATCGCCGCGATCCCTTTGAATCATGTGTTTTCCTCATGTTTTCCAACATCAACTTGGTTTTCTTGTTCATTCCCGTGTATTTCTATCATTACCAGTCTCAGAACCTACTCTAAAAGCAATGGATGTGATAGCCTCGGTCCTTCAGAAGAGGCTTGGAGAAAAGGAATCTAGAAGTGTCATATGTTATTTGCCGGCCATACTCATGCTCTCCATTGTGACGCTGCTCAACTACAGCTATTACAACGCCCTCTCCCCTTTGCTATCGATTCTTGCCGGCGAATTCGGATTCAACGAGGAGCAGAGAGACTATCTGCTAGGTGCGCGATCGTTCTACACGTCACCTTTAGGGAGTTGTCTGAACAGCGTCTTCTTTCTGGTCGGCTGTCCGTGTTCCCTTCTGTTCTCCTTCATCGCAGACTCAAAGAACCGGAAGACCATTTTCATGGTCATTTCCCTCGCCTGTCACATATCTTCCTTCCTGCTTCAGTTTACGCACTCCTACTCCGCCCTGTATTGGTGGAGAGGGCTTTCCGGTGCCTTGATCACGTCGACGCTGCCGATCTACCTCTCGATCCTCAGCGATGTCTTCCCGAATAGTCTGCGGTCCATCGCATCTGTCATTTCCTCCGTGGTCGTCGGGTGTGGAATGCTCCTCGGTCAGACCGTCAGCGGCTTTCTGAGCTCTCACTTCAGCTGGAAGTTCTTTTTCCGAAGCGTTTCTTCGGTGGGAATTCTCGCGTCCTGCTCGCTCTTCTGTCCTTCCCCCATTTTCGCGTGATGCGTAGATATTCGTTTCCCTTCCAAGGGCGAGGCAGATGGAATGAAGCAAGTGCCGGGCAACGATACGGAACCCCTGAAAGAGCAAGAAACGGAGATTACGGAGCATGCGCTGGAGGAGTCCTTGGAGTTGGAGGGCGAGACGATTCCGTCCAGCACGCCCATTCTGAAGTACGTGTTTTCCATTCCTTCAAACATCATGCGTGCATTCTCCCTTGTTCCTCTGATGTGTAGTCTTCTTGCAGGGCTTGCCCGGCACCATTCCCTGGGGCGTGTACACGATCTATTTGCACAACATCCTGTGCACCGAGAAGAAGATGAGCATCGACAGGGTCCGTTCCCGTTTCCGTTCTCATGCGTAGGCATCAACGCTCATTCTCTGTTTCGGAGCGGGAGCGGCAGTGGGGAGCGCGATTGCGGGCGTCATTTGCGGCTTCCTGTAGATCATCACGTGCATGTCTGATTCCTAGATGCGCCTTCAACAAGTCGCTGCTTCCCGTGGCCGTGGGCGTTTGCTATTTCATTTCGCTGCCTCTCATCTCCTCCATTTTCATGATTTCCGACACGGATTCCATTTTGTCATTTTTCCTCCACATTTTGGTTCTTGTGCTCATCGGTCTGCTGCTCAGCATTCCGGGTCCGTGCATCCGAACCATGCTGATGAACGTGAACAAGCCGCATTGTCGCTCCACCGTAATCGCCATTAGCGAGGTGTTCAACAATGTCGGTCGGATTCTCGGTCCAGTGTTGTTTGTGTATTTCTGCAGGTAGAGGAGGTGGAGCGGAGTCACGAGTAGGACGACCAACCGAATTGAGGCGATGATGCTGATCAGCGAGTTCTTCTACGTGGCCGGCGGCATTTGCTGCGTACTGTACTTTACCTACGAAAGAGATGAGCAGGCCGTCGCGAAGTACATCGCGGACATCATGCGCGAATTGAATCAGGATGTCGAGGGTAAGCCCGTGCAGCGCTCTCTCGAGGACCAGTTGGAGAATTGCGAGACGATCTCGCCCCATCCCGAGTCCGAGCGCGTGGGGTTGGGACTGACGCCGTCGATGTCGATGGAGTCGTTGCGAGCCGCGGGCGAGGGCGTGAACGTGATGCTGAGGAAAGTGGTGAAGAGTGCGTGGGACAAGGTGGATGAGTTGAAGCGGAATTCGCTGAGGGAGGCGATTGTAGCGAAGGGCGAGGAAGCGCCGCTGTTGGAGAAGCCAAGTAGTCACGTTTAGTTAGCTTAGCGCTTGTTTGTGACAAACAATAACACTTGAATAGGAGACAGACACACAGGAAGAGTATGAAACAGAGGAGGCAACAGGGAACAGCGTTGTGCGACGGTTGTGTGGGAGCGGGAGCCAGTGGAGGCGTTGAAGGAGGGTCGATGGAGTGGCTGAAGTACGGCGATGACATCATCGCATCCTATTTCGTCACTCTCGTCCGCAACACCGACGGAGAGTCTCGGAGCGTTGGAGAAGAGCTTGGCGAGAATCAACTCATGATCGTCAACCAGGAGAGAAGACGCGATTTGGCGATACGCACGACGAAACAAGGAAGAAAGACTCTGCACGTGAGACGGATTTGGAATGGAAACGTGAAGGTAGCGAATGGAGGCAGACGTCTTCAAATCGAGCGATATGTGCGTTTCCCTCAACGCCGTGTTGCAGTAGTCAAGGAACGAGTACTCGCTCTTGCCACGGGAAGGCGTCAGATTCCCATCATTGCCGAAGAACTGCAGATACGCTTGGAGGAGATCACCCAACGAGCAGGCTGCATCGTCGTGCCGCAGAACGGTTAAGCAGAAGAGGACACTGAGGGGAATCAGACAACTGTACCTGTCGTCGCCCTCCACTCTGTTCTGCGTGAGATAATACTTGACGACGCTGCACAGAGGATGGAAGTGAATCAGTTGCTTCCGCTCCTTGAGAAACCGCGAAAAGGCGTCATCGCCTTCTGTCTCCACACTTACATGCACACTGATGCCCGTTGTCTACTCGTTAGGAAGAAGAGGGAAAGCGACTGTGTGAAGGGCGCGAATTCGGTTGCCAGACTCGCCCGTGACAGTGTGCACATCACGGAAGAGAGCACAGTCGCGGATGTGTGCAGACAGCGTATTCGTGAACGCTTCCAACGGATGCGCATCACACGGACCCACAATGAAATTGACGTCACTAGTGGGCAACACACTAGTCCTCATAAGACGGAAACGAGCGTACAGCCCACTTACGGTGCTTCCCACCAAAACACACCGACTCTCTCCCAAAGACTGAACGGACAAGCAAAAGTCGCGAGCAACAGCGTCTCGCGCCCGTTCCTCGTACGAATTCAGGGACAGCCAGCTCGTCAAGCAAAGCAGCTCCTCGTCCAGCCGCTGCCGCGGCTCCATGATCCGCAGTCTTCGCTGCGCCTTGAACAGCCAATCTGGAACGCCGTCCTAGTGCATGACACTCCACGCCTCCCGCCACTCTGTACACCTTCTCGCTGTACCACTCTTCCATCTCGACTCGCCAGTGAACAAAAAACAGAACGCAAAACTAGAAATTGAAAACACCAACTACACTTTGGACGCCTCTACGCCACCCTCTTTGTCGGGTCGCAGCGGCGACATCGCTCCCCCATCGGTGTTCGGCGTAACCAAAGCAACTGCGGATGATGATGTGTGGACGAGTTCAACGACCTCGCTGTTGATCGGCTTCATCTCCACTCCCGCATTCCCAGACAGAACCGGGGACGTGATCACCTCCTTCCTCCCCTCGCAGTCGTACGGGAACGAGTACTTCGGCTGTCCCAGCGACCCGACGGGCTCGCGGTTCAACGAGGACTGGAAGGGCACGGGGATCACCGTCGCGTAGGGGTTGCTGAAGGGCTCGAAGGCGACGGTGGTGCGCTGGAGGTCGTTGCCCACGAAGGCGGTGGACATGGCGGGGAAGGAAGCGTCCTGCGACACGGAGGGGTAGATGGTGGAGGGGCACGACAGCATGGGGTTGCAGCTGTCACGCGACATGCTACGCGATACCGACAGCAGACTCGGGTTGGGGTAATACGCTCCCGGATAGAGGTCGGGGTAGGCACACGGCGAGCCCGAGTACGACCGAAGCATCTCGTCCGTGCCGAGCGCCACGGGGTAGCCGAACGACACTCTCTCGCTCCCGCGCATCGGCTGAATCACCGCGGGCGCGCCGCCGTACGGGTACCCCACCGGCTTCGACGCGATCACTGCGGGCGCGCTCTTGGCGGCTCGGATCTTGGTGGGGTGTCGCGCGGAGGCGGCGTGTTTGTAGGGCGAGTACGGGACGGAGTACACGGGGTGCGAGAAGGACGCGCTCTGTCCACGCCCCAGCGGCATGCGACCCTTCGTCTAGACATGACGCAGCACACGCAGAACCACCTTCATGTAGCTGAAGTACTGCGGGAAGAGCCAGGTGATGTGGTTGTTTCCCTTCACCACGCACTGACTCGCGTACACTTCCCACTCCTCCTTGCCGATGCCGCTCTCGCTCCACCCGTCGCACGCCGTCTCCGTGCTGACCGACGACATGCACGAGTTCGTGACCAGCTCCACATCGTGCTGCGGCGCGTACCCTCCGTTGAACGCGGGGTTCATGATGCCGCGCGCGGAGTCGTCTTCGGAGAGACGCGACTCGTGCGCGCAGACACACTGCCAGGAGGAGTGGATGAAGCGGTTGAAGAGGTCTTTGAGGAACACGAAGTACTGCTGGCTGTTCACGTTGGCGAGGTGCTTGGGGGTGGCTACGTGCTACGGGTGAAAAAACGGGGGATCCCCCACCTCGAGGTAGTTGTTGAAGGTGACGTGGCACAGCTCGCAGTTGCGCGTTTTGGACTGCTTCTTCTTCACGTTCCTCTTCAAGTAGGCCTCCTTCCACGTGGCGTCGCTCATTCTGCCCTCCTTGCGAGCAATCGCGTCGTTGTTCATGTGGTACAGCTTCCGTTTCATGTCCTCGTACATTCTACGCGTGAAGGAGGGAACGCGGAACGACTGTTTCCAAAGGGGTTGCGGAATGAAGGGGGAGATGCCCTGCGGACAGTCGCGGTTAAAGTAGGGGGGACAGTACGAGTTGATGTCCTAGGGGTGAAGGGAGCGACGCAATCGAACGAGACTGACCGTCTTGTAGTGCCGCGTCAGGTCCTTTATGACGATGTTGCTGCGCTCCTGGATGCTCTGACTCTCTCCCTCTCTAATCGTCAGAGGCGACTGCGAATCGAACGAGGCTTGGTGCACGATGGAGTAGCCCGTCTGCGCCTGCGCGTTGATGGACATGAGAGCGACCCGTGGCGTTAAGACCCCCGACTCCCTCACGGAAAGGATATGTTCAATGCTCATGATTTGTTTTTGCTCCTTCAATGCACGCTGGAGCAGGTCGATGTGAATTCCATCGCCGTTCTCCAGCGAGAGTCCGTCACTCTGCGTGCCGCTTCTCGAAGCGCCGGACGCCTTTGATTTGTCGTACTCGTCTCTTTTGCTCCCGGAAAAGCAGTAGACGAAGTGGGAAACGCTCGGCGAATACGCATCCACAACAGTCTACACATGACCGTGAGTCGAGAATGGTGCATACGAAGCCGCATTTGCGTAGGATAGATTTGAGCTGCTGAACATCGATTCCATTGTTGAAGCCAGCAATATCGTCGATGAAGAGAATCATATCCTTTTTCGATGCACTTAACATGTTCAAACCCTCGATAGACTTTGCCCGAAACACTTAATCTACTTCCCGTTAACTCTGTAATGAAGGACGGCAGGCGCAAAAGGACGGCAGAAATCGAGCCGATTTCTGGAAAGAACAGTCCGAAATCGCCCCTGCTTTCGGAAACGCGTTTCATTGTCTCGCTTCTATTGGGAATTCGGTGAGGAATCGAAGTGGAGAACACACGAGAATGAGCGTCGTGACAAATGAGATGATCGTCCACTGCTTCGACACGATCATATGCAAGCTGAAGAATGCGCCACTCCCCAAACCACAGTTTGACACCACGCTAGAATAGTATACACGCTTTCCGGTGGATCACGCATAGTGGTATCTTTGTGACCTGGAAGATTCACAAACGAAGTGAGCTGCAGCTGCGGGGGTGCATAGGCTGTCTGGTCCCTATTCCTTTGTCTGAAATGGAGCATTACGCGGAAGAAAGGTCGGACAGAGGGGATGGTGTTAGGCGTAGTGCTTTCGGCGATTACCGCTTCCACCCCATTTCCGCAGGGGAGATTCCCTCGTTGCAGTGCTCTGTATCGCTTCTTCACTCCTTTGAGGATGGGAGGGATTATAGGGATTGGGAAGTGAAACGTAGTTCTTTCTATTTCCCGTAGGTCGGCAAGCACGGAATTCGCATCTCATTCCAGCAGCATGGTCGGCAGTACCGAGCGACCTATCTCCCTGAAGTGGCGCCGGAACAGGGTACATTTCTTCTGCTGGTTTGACGCGCAGGCTGGGATCAGGAGACGACCATCATCCACTTGATAGAGAAGGCCGGCTGCGTGTACGACCCGTCGATCCTTCCCGCAATCAAGCTGCAGCGTTACCAGACGGAGAAGAAGACAATGCAGTACGCGGAGTACGTTTCGTATATTGAGGCGCAGGGCCGTCATTGCTTATTGGATTGCTGTCTTTGTTTCAACAAATCGACTAGCTAAAGGACCGTTCGACTCCCGTGAACTCCACACTCCCGTCACTTCTTCTTTGGGCAACGCCAACGCAGAGGAGCAGCTCGTCGATAAGAATCGCCACCTCCGAGTTCGCTCGCAAATCCATGAGCGTCTTCTCCTTATTCTCGCTCCTCATGATCTTTATGATCGCTCTCTGGAGAAAGGGCTCCTTCAACAGCTCTCGGACGTTATCTACACAAGAACGCCCTTCCTGCGACCCCTACCCGATTCTTTCAATCGTCGCAAGTTCTCCTTTGGGATCAGATTCCCGATAAGGTCGGAATTGTCCTCCAAGTCGCTCTCATCCTCCGGCTGCTTTTCTCTGCTCTTCTCTTCCTCCGCTGCACTCTGCGGAGAGCAATGCTCCTACAGTGTGACCGAAACCGATTGCGCGAACTTTGTGGCTCTTGAAGCACGCTACGCTGCAGTACGCAGTTCCACAACGCGGACAACGATATCTGCTTGTCATCACTCGATTGCGTGGCTCACTTCGATTCCTTCTCCTTGCACACCGCGCAAACGGAGCAAGTGTCTTCCTTTGAGTCCATCTTCACGGAGGGGATTCTATTCTTCTACCATTAGTTATCGATCCCCGCGGTTCTATCTTTTCTACCGTAACAACGCCTCGTATTTCCATAATCGATTCGAGAAGTGTGATTATGAAGCAGTATTTGCGTTCTGCACTGCATGACGTATAGGATCAAGAACATTTGCTGCGTCGGCGCTGGCTATGTCGGCGGACCCACCATGGCGATTATTGCCTTCAAGTGCCCCGATATCAAGGTCAATGTCGTCGATTTGAACGAGCAGAGAGTGAAGGAGTGGAACAGCGAGTCGCTTCCCATCTACGAGCC
>ERZ1106948.433-NODE-433-length-19539-cov-56.376925_pt1 | contig 19539 bp, 17 predicted proteins | sample MGYA00403673_ERZ1106948 | MGnify/ENA primary metagenome ERZ1106948 (study PRJEB35170, sample SAMEA104062409) | human gut metagenome | biome: human gut; feature: human-associated habitat; material: faeces | place: Denmark | collected 2012-05-07 ...
TGGCTTCGTCGACGCCGATCGTGGAGAACACGAAGTGTTACGTGTACCCGTACTCAGTGACGGTGACGGCGACGGGTGGCACGAATCCCGGGAACATCTTCAACTTCGGACGAACGGACTACTACTACGCGGCGGCGACGGTGCTTCCCGCGACAGTGACGTATGAGTTGGGTGGTCCTCGCGCACACATCAACGGTTTGAGAGTGTGGCCGTACACGTACGTGACGCAGTCTCCCGGCACGTTCACGCTGTCTGGCGCGGTGAGTTCTTCGAGCACGTATACGAACGTGGTGTCGACGTCTGGCACGTCGTACACGTCGAGCACGTACAAGATGTTCTACGGATACTTCAACGCGAAGCCGTTCCAGTCGTACCGTCTGTTGGTGAGTTCTGCGGTGAGCACGACGTACGTGTACGCGGTGGAGGCGCAGCTGGTGACGTGCCACGACCTGCTTCCGACGGGCTTGACGTTCAACCCGTCGACGTACTCTGTGTACGCTGGCTACGAGTCGGTGAGCATCCGTCCCGAGAACCAGGAGTTCACGAGCTGTTCGGTGGCGCCGGCGCTGCCGAGCGGTCTGACGTTGGACTCGACGACGTGTTTGATATCGGGCACTCCGAGCGCGGCGCTGACGCAGACGACGTTCACGATGACGTCGGTGATGGGTGGTCAGAACTACCAGGGCACGTTCTCCCTTCAGGCGCTGTCGTGTTCGGCGACGCTGACGAAGGTGTTGCGCACGTACAAGACGAACGCGTACTACGAGTCGTTTTCGATAAAGGACACGGCGACGCAGCAGGTGGTGCTGAACGTGGCGTACAACTCGGGTCAGGTGAACAGCGTGGACTGGACGGCAGTGTTGTGTTTGACGGGGTCGAAGTACGAGATCGACGTGGGTTCGTCGATCAACTACTGGCAGTCGACGTCGTTCCTGTACGTGCGTGCGATGCTGAGTGGCGACGAGTACGAGACGATCGCGCGTGTCCGTTACGACGTGAACCAGGGCTTGGCGCAGGACCGCGTGATAAACGCGCAGTGGTCAGTGACGCCGCATGCGCAGTGGTTCTACAAGATGAGCGAAGTGCCCGCGAACTGGTACAATTCGGACACTTCGGGCTGGAGCACGGCGAGCGTGGGTACGTTCCCCGCTTCGACGAACCAGATCCAGCTGTACAAGCAGACGTTCAACGTGGCGTCTCTGAACGAGATATCGGGCTTGGTGATATCGCTGCGCTATCTGTACGGTTGTGTGATCTACCTGAACGGTCACGAGGCGTTCCGTAACGGTGTGAATGGTGAGGTGAGCACGTCGAGCGTGGGTCTGAACGCGTACACGAACATCCTGTACCACCAGATCTCACTGCCCAAGAAGACGATGGCGGTGGGCGAGACGGCTGCAGTGGACTACTTGGTGGAGGGCGCGAACACGATCGCGATCGCGGTGGTGGCGCAGATGGCTTCGCAGACGAGTTCTGTGTTCGACTGCGCGGTGCGTCTGATGATCGGTTCTGACTCGCGCGTGTTCGACTACACGCTGTCGTACAGCGGTATAAACGGGAGCCCGTCGACGATGGCGAACCAGTACTATGGTTACAATGTGTACTACTCGACGTGCAACTCGAACTACTGGACGATGACGTTCTCGAACGACCGTCGCGAGTGGTTGTCTGCGGTGACAGTGTACCTGTACTACACGCAGAGCACGCAGCAGGTGGGTCAGTTCTCGGTGTTGGGTCGCAACACGAATCTGGAGGAGTGGACGTTGATAAAGAACGTGACGGGCATGACGTGGTCGTTGGCTGGCGAGCACAAGAAGCTGTGGCTGGAGAACAGCAAGCCGTACAACCAGTATCGGTTCGAGAACTTCGCTTCTGGAAACCCGTCTTCCTGTTACTGGAAGTTCAGCACGCTGGACCTGACGGCGGACGCGATTCCGGCGAGCATTCCTGAGTTGGCGTACACGACGCCGCTGATCATAAACAAGGACATCGAGATGGGCGAGGTGTATCCGAACTCTGACTACTACTACGACTTCAGCGTGTCTCCGGCGCTGCCGACGGGCATCTCGATCGATCCGAACACGGGTAAGATATCGGGGACTGCGAGTGCGCTGATGGCTGCGACGTCGTACCAGATCACGGCGAAGAAGTACGGTGGCGGCAGTTCGACGGCGGTGGTGATGATCTCTGTGGAGGCGTGCTTCGGCGGGAAGAATCTGATAACGATGGTGGCGCGTCTGGACAGCTGGCCTTCTGAGGGTTCGTACAAGCTGTTCTTGGGCAAGGGAACGAGCGGTCAGGTGGTCGCCTCCATCACTCAGTTCAAGGTGTCGAACGGTCTGAACTATGGCGACTTCTGCGTGGCTCACAACATCTACACGTTGGTGCTGTACGACTCTCGCAGTGACGGTTGGATCAACCCCGCCGGCTGGTACCTGACGGTGGACGTGGGCGCGATGGTGTTCGAGATGGGTCAGATGCCGACAGCGACGCCGTCGGTGTCGACGATGTTCTCTTCGATGTTGCCGTTCCAGATCGATTACGACAGTTGGAAGGTGTGGAACAGCGGTACCGCTGTGGCGGAGGGTTGGAATGGAAAGGACTTCGACGACGCGGCGTGGTCGTCGATGAAGGCGGCGGAACTGGGCAACCACATGGGCACGACGGCGTACATCAGACACGAGGTGAGCATTCCTTCGGTGGACGAGTACTTCGTGCTGAACGTGCGCGTGAAGTACACGGGTGGCGTGGCGGCGTACTTCAACGGTCACCTGGTAGCTCGTTTCAATTTGGAGAGCGAATTCGACGCTTCGACGGAGGCGCTGTCTGTGCACGACGCGTCATTCTCGAAGTTCCATGTGGTGTTGCCGACGGCTGGCGCTGTGAGTGGTAAGAACGTGATTGCGTTCGAGATCCACCGCGCTCCCGAGCAGAGCGAGTTGGTGTTCGACGCGACGGGCGTGTTCGGTGTGAACGACTGTTCGATCGTGGTGGACTCGTTCGCGTCAGTGGAGGGCGAGGTGTCTGGTTGCTCGAAGGAGGAGTTGTTGGACCTGAACCCGACGACGTACGGGTACATCGAGAACGCGGCGAACGCGTATTTGGCGTGGGTGGTAGAGAACCTGGAGGGCTCGAAGTACAACAGTTTCGCGCTGCAGACGAACATGGCTGTGAGTGGTTATGGTTTCTCTGTGTACGGTCGTTGGGAGAGCACGGACGAGTACACGAGCGCTTTGGCGGTGACGGGTCAGGCGACGAAGAACAGAGAGCGTTCGGCGTGGGCGATGCCGGCGGGTATCGCTGGTTTCAGCCAGTTCCGCTTCGTGGTGGATTCGGCGGCGTCTGGGACTGTGAGCACGAACGCGTACGTGATGCAGTACTGCAAGCCGAGCGGCAGTGGCACGTGTCCGGCTGTGGGCGAGTATCCTGCTGTGGGCGAGGGCGAGATCTCTCCGGCGAAGTGCGCTGAGGGCTTCCGCGGGTACTCGTACAGAACGTGCACGAACGGTCAGCTGGGTGAGGTCCAGAACGACAAGTGCGACTACAAGCAGCCGTCGCGCATCAACTACCTGAACAACAACATGGAGTTCATCATGGGCACGGAGGTGTCGAGTGGCGTGCCGTCGTACCGCAACATCATAACGGAGTTCTTCATGCAGGACAGCACGCCTTTGCCCGAGGGTCTGAAGATCGACGCTACGACGGGCGAGATCACGGGTCTGCCCGTGTCGACGATGGACACGAAGTCGTTCACGGTGCGCGGCAAGAACCCTGCTGGCGAGACGTTCGTGGAGATCACGATATTGGTGCGCAAGGGTTACTGTGCTCCCGAGGGCGTGTTCGAGCGCACGAGTGTGGGCGAGATCGCTGTGTACGAGTGTTCTCTGCAGGGCAGTTATGTGGGCACGCAGAAGAGAGCGTGCATTCTGGGTAAGAAGAACGGTGAGTGGCAGAAGGCGAGTGGATTCTGTATGCCCGTGTTGGGTATTGTGCTGATCGTGTTGGTGGTGCTGGTGATCATCGCAGTGGTGGTGTTCCTGCTGATGCGTTCGACTCGTAAGGCGAAGGCTGTTGGTGGCGTGAAGGGTAAGAGTGGGAAGGCGTCGAGCAAGAAGAATCCGTCGAAGAAGGGTTCGACGAAGGCTGTGAAGGTGTAATTGTATGTGGGGTGTTTGGGTTGCAACAAACAGGAAACAATATGTGTTTCATGAGGACTAAAAGAACAGAACACACGATAACAAGGAAGAGACAGGCGATGCTTCCATGTCTCCATACTCGCTTCAACACCGCTTTGTCGTGAACAAAACCCGACCACATCAATCCAGCCAGAGAACCGTGGGGCAGAATGCAAGCCCCGAAGTTGGTTCCGGCAGCAACACTGAAGGTGGCAAGGTACAAGCGATCACCCAGCACGTCCTTCACCGCAGGTTCACTGAGAATGCGGGTAACGAAGATCGTGGCGGGAAGGTTATTGAAGATGATGCAGGCGATACAGGTGAATGCGTTGAAGAAGAGCGCTGTAACGAGGTCACCCATGCGTGTGATTGGCGCAATGCAGGTCCGTGCTAGGAATTGCGCGATAGTTGACGTGAAATGGTAGTAACTCGCCGTCTCCACAAGAATGAACATAGCAACGAGGAAGAGTGGAACCTTCCACGGAAGCGTGCCAAAAATGGAGCCGATTTCGCGCATGTTGTGTCTGTAGAAGATGAAGTCTTTGACGAGTGTAAGCACGAACATGAAGACGGCGATGTGCCAGAATTCGATGAATGACCACTTGTTCTGAATGGGCGTTGAAAAGAGGAAGAGGAAGAAGAGAAGAAGAAGGAGGCAAAGCGACACCTTCATGTTGGTATTGAATGTGGTGAGGCTTTGGTCCTCCTGCTTGCTTGGCTCCTCCTTGTGAGGCTTCGCAGCATCCACAGACTTCACGCCGATCACTTTGTCATCAGGCTCATTCACGTTGGAGTGCTTCACGTCCTTCGATTCGGCCTCCTCCTTTAATTGCAACTCAATGTCTACAGTTGCGGGAGGAACTGGAGTCTTGACAGATCGAATTGCCAGAATCAGGCAGTACACGTAAATGGTGAGTCCACTACCAATGGCCGGAATGAGCAGATACTTCAGATACGTAGAAAAATCGATCTTGAACACGGAAGCGAGAATGATGTTGGATGGATTGCCACTCAGGAGTCCAGCACTGTAGGAATTCGCAGAGCAGAACTCGGCTAACAGAAGCGATAGCAGAAGACGACTATCCGTTTTCTTTGAGAACTGGAGAATAATGGGCGTGAGCGTGAGAATGACGATATCGTTGCTGGTCACCAGCGTGAATATAGCGGCGAGCAAGGAGAAGAGAGACAAGCCAATGATTCCGGGATTAGCCGAAGAGAGCGCAATCTTCGAGAACTTGTTTGCAATGACGATAAACACCTTCGTGTGTTCAGCGGACATGCAGACATAAGCCAGAGACATGAAGAGAATGATCACCGTATAGGGCACAAGGTAGCTCGTATTCGAGGGGTCCTTCGCCCACTCGGGAGTTTGAACGCCGAGAATGCCGCGAACAATGACAACCCATGGAATGGAGGTGGCGATGAACAGGATCACCACAACAAGAATGGGAACGATCGAGAAGTCAATGTCAACCTCCTTTTTGCTGTGACCGAACGAAATCCTCGCAGGGAAGATGACGAAATAGCAAGCCACCAGAAACCCGATGATAAAGAGAACTGCCTGGAACGACATTTTTCCCTTTCCTGAACTGTTGTTTGTCAAAAGGAGAATGCGGAATAAGGAATGGGAATAGTGGGGGTAGCCCACAGCAAGTGAGAGAACAAACCGGAATGAAACAGCACGATATTAACAACTGAGGTCTATTCTCAACTTCAGAATGCTCTTCACTTGATCCTTTGACAGATCGCTCTTTTCACTTAGCACAAGAGACATGGCACTTGTCAACTACGAATCACATGCAGCGACATCGACTACATCATCGCAACTAAGAATGGCTATGAGGCGATTCACGCGACTGAAGCATGTGCGAATCTCGCTTCCTCCATTGTTGATAAGCTCGTTGCAAATGGACCGCACAACCTTATCCAACTGCAGCACTCCCTGCTGCGTGTACTTCAGCTTCACTAAGCTTCCCTCCAACCGATTGCCCAGAATTCCCGCCACTTCGTTCAGCAACGTCGTCGCCGTCTGCGCCAGCAAGAGACTCTCGTACGGAGCCAGAGTGTTCCGCAGCATCGCCACCACCATCTCCGTCATTTCGTCGGCCTGCTGCTCCGCCTTCAACTCATCGCTAACAGTCACCCATCACACTCACCCCCACCTCACAGCGAAACTCCCCGCGGTGATGCACTTCTCCATCTTCTGGCAGAGTGGAACCACCACGGTTTCCTTCAGACCTACGCTCACACACCCCCGTCAAAGCTACGCCGCAGCACGAACTCGTGGTCGTCGTTGAAGAGGCTTGTGGAGGACTTCACCATGTCCGCGACAGCGGCAGGCAGCTTCTCTGGGACCTTGGTGAAGGCTTCGGTGAGCGAGTCGGTGATTCGCGAGCTCAGTGTGTTTGTATAACTGATGCATAACTAATTGTGAGGGACTCCGTTAACTCCCACAGACACATCGTTTAGGATGAGAATGCTGCTGATTTGGTCGCGCGATAACGAAGAGTGGATCGCTATCCTGAACTCAGTTTAATTCACATACCTGAAGTATCCATCGTCTTTCTGCCTCTGAGAATACTGATCATATAAGGGTGGATATATTGCTGAATGGACCCCTTTATGATCCCAATAACTGTCTTGATGTTGCCCGCACTGCCCTGACTGATCGCTCGCGACACGATCAAGTCGAACAGGTAGAACGCCTCTTCGGGAAGCGACGTGGTGTGACACGAAGCGTCCGGCGTGACGTTGAAGATGGAGCGGTTCAGCGAATACAACTAGCGGTGAGAGAAGGAGACGAGAAAGACGGTGAAGATCTCCTCCAGAGCGGTGTACGCGTGATTCAGAGAAGATATCATCTATGTGTTATTGTCACACACCACTGCCACAGCGAACGACTCCAGCTTGTTCCCCGCGGGGAGCTGACTCCCCTCCTGTCGGATCGTCTTCATCACCACCACCATCTCCTGAGGAATGGACTGACTCTGGTACTGCTGGTCATCGCTCACACGCGCGCTGTTGAAACTCCAACTGTCGCGCGTCTTGCCCACGAAGAACCGCGTGAAGGACTCCTGGTGCTGGAGGAAGAGAGTGATTTCGTTCAGCACCTGATTCAGCGAGTCCAACTCCTTGTTCTCGGCGCCCGACTCACTCGACACGTATTGCTGGAGCACGCGCTCGCTGTTCGCCTCCAGCGCCTTGAGGTCCCGCACGGAGTCGTAGTGGGAGAGGATGAGAGAGCACTAAAAGTGACGGAGAGGCGATGAAACGACCTGGTGGTCGCAGAAGAGGAAGACAGAGCGACACAGATAGCAGAAAGCGAACACCTCCTTGGTGAAACAGTCGGTGACTTGGGCTTCGACGCTCTCGATCAGCTCCACTGCCTTCTTGAACATGGTTCCCAGCGTGTTGCCGACGATCATGCCGATGTTGTGCGATGATCGCTGATTGCGGAGGAGACTGTAATCCTTCTCGCAATCCGCCGTCAGAGGATTTGTGAGATAGGGAACCAGTCTAAAGGTGATGGTGGGTCTGTGGAAGCCACTTTGTTAATGCCAAGCAACCCTCGCCCAAACTGTCCAGCAAGTGGCAGTAGCGAAACACTTGGGTCGTCTTCTTGTTCGAGATGCTGATTGTGAGCTGCTCGGTCAGAGCCTTGATTAACGTCTCCGTTGACTAGTCCTCAGAAGCGTTAGGCGCACTCACTCTCTTCATGATAGACTCGTCCTTCGCGTTGATGTCGCCAGTCAGGATGGCTTTGCGGTACTTCAGGATGTACTCCGTTGCCTTCTCGTACTCTTCGGACTCAAGAGAATGTTCAATCTACACGTTAGTCGTAGTGGAGAGTGAACTACACCAGCAACGCTGCGATTCAGGTCAATCATGGCAGTAACAAGCTCTAGCGACTTTTCCGCATTCACCTAGCTGTAAACTACATTACTGTGACTATACCTTCAGTGTGTTATAGTTTTTTATCTGCTCGCTTGCCCTAACGGCATCTTCGCTGCACGTTTTCATTTCTTCGCTGATACTTGACATGTCTTTTGTCGTTTCTATTCATGAGGAATGCAACTATCGCGCTTCAACGATTCACAGTGCTGCCCAAAGTACGCAAACTCGCAACGATCTCGTTATATTCAATCGCATTTGCCTTTGCCGCTTCTCCGTTTCCAGAAATATCGTAGTAATCTTGACTTCCCGTTAGGTTGAAGAGAATACGACGATCAAGCAGCTTTTCTTCTTCCACGACTCTCGCTAACTCTTCAGTGATGTCCTCGACAGTCTCTAGCCGCTTTAGATAATCCATTACCTTCCTCTATCCGATTCTGCCTTTCAATGACTCCCAAAATCGAGCCGATTTTCTCTTCTCTCGGAGAGATCGAAATCCAATCCTGTTGAACACAAGAGCTGCGGACAACAAACAATAGCGAATATCAAGCTAAACTAAAGGAAGTATCACTTGCCCCGAAATCCCTCTGGATCCCTGTTAAAAGCAGCAATCCAGTCATAGTTCGGGTGATAGTCGCCATTCCGAACCTTCTCCATGTCTTCCACGAGATAGTGCTGATTCTTGCTGTAGTGATAGGCGGCTTGGTTCCAAGAGTAGTTTGGATACGGCTTGTCACAAATAGTCCTCAAGGACAGCCACCGCCTCCACACCTCCTCCTGTTTGTGGTCCTCAACGTAATTCGTGTCACGCATCAGCTCGTCCAACAGAACCTTTGCCTTCTTGTCACACTCTGTGAGTTACGCACACTTCATCATAAAGACCCTCACAAATGCAATTCGTGGCCTTCTCTACGGGAATGAAGCTTGCCTCGCTGACGTCCATATCGAGTACCACAACAGCACGCAGACCAATCCAGGATCCATACACGGGGTGGTAAGACAAGTGACTCAGTGGACTGTTCAAGCATAGTCCAGAAATCTGACTGTTAGACATAACGCAGTGAATCACCTCGGATATCCGTTGGAAGGGAAGGATGCGTCCACGCGTCATTTCAAACGTGAAGTGAATATCCTTGTCCACATGAATGCATTCGAATGCATTTGTTATGCAATTTTGTGTATAGCTATGAATGAAGACGAATAGGAACTCCAAACGAATCGAGGGGATTTGGGTTGCTGTCACACTGATAATCAATGTCCACAAGGTGCTTGATAAAGGGGTACCACAAATGCCTTGTATTTCCTTCATGTGAGCAAGGGGAACAGAAAAGAACCGATTAGGAGAGCAAGCGTGTTCTCTTGGTTGTAGCATGGCAAGTGATATCGTTTCTGAACGAGTGCATTGTACGATTGAACTATGCGTGACGTATTCCACAAACAACAAGCCGCTGAAAGGAATAGCGAGATCAAATCCCCTGACGTATAACTCATGCAAGCAGTCTTTCAATACAGTGGAATAGCTCATAGAGCAGGAGGGGATACAAACAAATGGGGAGGAGAAAGATCGTACCTCTTGTACGGAGTGACTGCTGAATTCTCACGAACGGAATTACGTATTCTCAAGTGGGATCACTCATCAGCATCGGGAACAAACACTCCTTTTATGATGATCAGATATAGAATAAAGCGAATAGCAAATACAACCCGGTCTCTTCCTCAAAGCGCTTCTTAATCTCACACGCCTCTTGCTCCAAATCCTGGCATTTGTTCAGCTATGGGTCACATAATACGGAAACGTAAACCATTGTTGCCAAACGCAACGCATGTCGCGCTCCTTCTTCGGCCATTGCCGGTTTATCCTGTGTGTGCATATTCAATATGAGAAGCGGTTTCATGCCATGGCAGCCACGGAACTGCAAATCTACACAGTGAGAACTTGAAATGGCACGCACCTTCAATGACGGCGTCGAACACACGGTCATCAAAGCATATACATATATCGATCTTGCTCAAATCCTTCTCCTCCTGAAATCGCTGAGGCGCTTTCTTTACTCCGATATTTCTTTGCATCATACCAATCATTCCGTTCTTTGTATAACTAGCGAGTGAGACGCAACAACCAACCCCACTAATCACGACCCATTTCGTTCAAGTCATCCAGCATCTTCTGGTATTCCGTACCGAAGCTGTATCTATTCCATCAGTAGAACGGTGAAAAGGCTACGAAACTGCCCTTCCAGGAACCAAACCAGGCATTTTGACTGCGTTTCCTGTACCATATGATACCACACAGAAGCTGTTCTTCTAGCAGTGAAAACGGAAGACAAAGACCCACTTTCAGCAGGTCATGAGCAGCCATACTACGATTCACGTTCGAAGAGCATATCATTGCGAATACATATCCGTCACTCTTCATTTTCCCTTCCTTTGGCGATTCCGCCAATCAACACAAATCCCCTATGGTTATGGACTTCCAAAGAAATCGCCTATTTTCCCCAATTCAAACAGTCGCATCCAGGAATCTGTTCTCTTCATACATGAAACGAAAGCGTAGTACATCTTCTGCGCAGCAGAATCAGAACAAAGAAACCGTATTTCACTCTCTCGTGCTTCATTTCGATAGGAACAGTGTCAATTCTGCAACCGGTTATTCAACAGTGCCCCTGCACTTCGGTATCACACGGTACTGCTATTTGATTTCCACTATCCGTAGTCCGTTTGCGTGTTCAATCCCACATCCTCTCGATTCTCTCTCACATGTTGCTTCTGTAATCAGTGCGTTGTATCCTACAGATTCTCACAACTAGAACGCTCCCGTCTAGTGAGGAGATGGTGACTCACCTTCAAAGCAATCATATCAATGAAACTCCTCCCCGATATAACAAGGGCACGTATTCAAAACCAAAGCCTGCCAAGAAGCAGTATCACAAGGCAGAACGACTCTCGCTTCAGTCTCTCACGCAATTGCCGCTTTCGCTTCTGTCTCCTTCTGTGTACCATAAAGTATCCTCACCGCTCCACCATCCATCTCCTCTCCAACTCTCCATTCGACAGACAACGTCCTCCCTCCCTCCCTATCAGTCCATTCAACTCAACAAATCATGTGTTATCATCCATTGCGGTGGAATCGTGATGAGCTGCGCTTCGATGATGAATGGCTCCGATGCCATCGTGGTGGTGAGTTGTGGTCAAAACGATGACGGAATCGCAATGAATCGTCGCGGTGTGAAGGACACTCCAAAGGACGGCTTCATCAGTTGTTACTCTCTCCTGAGCTTTCAACCCCTTCTGCACTTCACCCACCACCATCGCTACGCCGTTCAAATGAAGTGGTTACATCACTCCTCCTCCGTCTCCTCCTTCGGCGTGCTCTGCTGCGTGTTCGTGGACGGCGTGATCGAGTGCTTCAAGGTGGCTTCATTCCCGTTTCATCACTCACAGATTCCTCGCATCCACCCGCTCCACGCCTCCTTCGTCTCCTTGGAGCCTTCAGTACATATCGAGCTCTCCGTGCGCGCCACGTCCCTCACGCAGCACGACTTCTTCGACGACATCGTGGTGGTGGGCTACGAGGACGGCAGCTTGCGAACCATCCGGCTGGAGGAGTCGTCGTGGAGCGTGTTGAGTGTGATGCGGAGCGACGCCGCGTGGTATCGGTGCTGCCCGATTCGCAGTCTCTGCTGCAGCAGCTATCACGAGAACGAGGTTGTGGCTGTGGACGAGGTGAGCGAGGTGTGTCGCGTTGACTGTAGAAGGGCACGTGCACCGTGTGGAACGTGCACAACGCCACGAACCCGGTGCGGTCGAGCGACAGCGTGGAGGAGTGCGAGGGCGTGGTGGAGGACGAGACGGGGGAGCAATAGTATGGGCTGGGATGATGCGTGACGAGAAGTGATTTGATCGCTGCCGGCGGACAGCACATTCGCACACTCCATGTGAACGAAAACGGTATGACAACCAACCACTCCATGTGTGTTGAGGTGGTGATGGTGATGGGTAGATACGAGGCGGAGGAACGCGTTACCAGCATGTGTTACGACAAGGGGTGTCACGTGATGGCGATCACGACGGCTGGAGGGGGCGTGCGATATCTGAACGTGAACGAATGGAAGCAAACCAACCACGGGAGGAAGTGGAGCGTGAAGAACGGAAGTGTGCGGGTGAAGGTTGCCGCGGAAGAGGAGGTGGACACGATTGACGATGACAGCGCGATTGACTTGGGAGGGGTGATCGAGGTGTGCAACGAGACGAGGAATGCGAACACAAAGGATTATCGGAATAGTTGGTAGGAGTGGGAGCTGTGATTGAGAGCTAGGTGTTGCTGCTGTGTGTGTAGTAACGAGGCTGGGGATTCTATTCTCTGCTATGGCGGCGTGAGTAACCTTCTCGTTATAGAGAGGATAAAGTCAGTTGTTTGTTGCAATCCCGATGAGTGACTGGAGAGCCATTCGAAATAGACAGCACGTGACCAGTAAGCCCGAGGAGGAGAACCGATTTGCATTTGAAGACGATTCGGTGGATGATGACGAGGAGGAGGTTGAGACTGTGAAACAGGAAGTCAAGAGTGCGGAAACGACCGAGACAAAGGACGTGGCTCTCTCTGCAGAACGGAAGGAAGAATTGGTGGTTCTTCTCTGTCTTTGTTATACTTAGGAGAAGAAAGCGAAACGGAACGCTGGGATAAAGCGATCCCTTCGATTTGGTGCGAGTGCGGGCTGTATGTTGGGAGGCATGCTCGGTGTTTACGATAGCACGCGCAGCGAAGGAGGTGCCAAGGTGACGGCCACGACGATTATGAAGAGAATGCCGAAGAGCCTTGGCTACGGTCTGTTGAGTATGGGAGGGTTTGGATGCGTGCTTTGCTTCAGTTGTAGTTTCTTTACGATTTACCAGCTGACGAAGACGTGTCTCATGTATTACCGTGATAGCTTCGATTTCTACAACAACTTCACGGGCTTGGCAGTGGGAGCGTTGCCGTTCATGAAGATGCCATTTATGAGACGCTACTTCTTTTACCCCATCCTTTTAGTCGGTTTTGATATGTTTGGTGATTATCGCCAAGTCCATGGACAAACCAAGACTGCCTTTTATCCCTGTTTTCTCGTCACACGTGAAATGGGTGATGTGTTGTTTTCTTGCGAATTCATTGTATGATTATTCTCATTTTCAATGAATCACACACAAATTGATTGAAGAAACAGGAAAACCCACTATCCTTGCATTAATGATGAGAAGGAACTTCTGCGTCACCGTTTCGATGAGACTATCGTCGCCGAACGCCTTTCTCTCCTCCTTGAGATTGAGAATGACCTGGAACAACGAATTGAGAGTCAACAGGTTGTCAAGCGATATTGAAGCCAGTTTGGAGTCCGAAGAATGCACGGTTACCATGATAAGCTTGATTAGCAGGGTAACTCTATTCGTAAGCAAAATGCGCAAGGTCATGCATTCTCCACCGTGTAGATTCCTTTACAGTATATATCTTCTCAAACAGTTCTGTCATTACCGCATTCACGTCTTCCTCGCTTCCACTCTCTGCAGAATCCTTCTATTCGTTACGCACCGCATGCACAACAACCAGAAGGAAATCGATGGTCAGAACAAGCAGGCGGTAATGGCGATAATTCGTCACGATGTCTGCCACATCCTCGAATATGTGCATCACCTGCTTCGCTTGGTTCATTGTCGCGCTCACATCTCCCAGAATGCACGAAACGCAGTAATCGAGGGTATTACTGGAATACACCGAAAACTGGCATCGTTGGATCAGATCGCGCTCCCACTGCGCCGCGTTCACCAGCAGCCATCGGTGCAGTCGGTTGTTCACATACGCCGTCAACACGTCCTGCACGACGGAATACTGGAGTGTGATGGAGCTACAATTCAGTCGCTCCCAACACAGCGAACGGAATGTATGTGGCGTTGTGGAGAAGCGAAAGAACATCGTAGTCGCACCGCGGCTCTCGTGACTGGAAGACGAAGCGCACCAATTCGTCCAGACTTTCGGAATTCCCGATTTCCTTCTGAATCTGAGCATGATCGAGAAGCCACGAAAACAACGATAAGAGTGGTTTGGAGGGGGATCGACACGTCCACAGCGTTGGTAACGCAGTCTGAGGCGAAGTCGAGAAGGAGGGAGAATAGCACGTGCGAGGAGGCGAGAGCGAGCTGGGGATAAAGGAGGGAAAGAAGAGTCACGTGGTTGTTGAGGAGGAGGATTTCGACAAGGAGAAAGGCGAGGTGGGTGAAGCCGGTTTCGACGCAGCGTGAGAGAATCTGGGAGTGAGAAGAGACAGCAGAGAGCACGTTGATCGGGTTTTTGATACAGAAGAAGAGTGATTCGTCATGATGATCAAACAGCGTGATCACTGTCTCGCGCGTGACCGCCGCGTCCTGGAACAGAATGCTCTCGACGAGTGCTTCTGCCCTGCGAGTGACTCCACACACACGTTCCCACCAGTCGTCGGACGCTGTCTCACCACACAACAGACCGAACAGAGACGACATGGGAGACGACGCGCCCACGCGAGTGCAGACGGAGCGACACAGCTATGGTGAATGGAGAGTGGTATGAGTACGTCGTTCCACTCCTTCACCGCGCTCTCGCTTATGTCGGTGGTGGCGAAATAGGGACACTTTTCGGCAATTGTCACCAAATCGGTCAGATAGGGGACATCCACCTTCTGCTCCTCGAGGACGGTGAGGAAAGAATGCAAGAGATGCATCTACGCCTCAGGCTCCACAACGATCACGACATCACCGTAATGCACGAGGGTCGTCAACATGTCAATCACTTCGTGTTGCTGAGCTGTGCCGAGTCGAGAGAGCAATTGGTGGTACTGCGCAGGATCCGGCGCGTCCGTTAAGTAGTTCTATGATGAACAATGATGATGGAGTGGCACTTGCACGAACAAGAGAACATCGCGTTTGAACTGGTATGGGTTGGAGAAGCGCTTGAGAAAGAAAAGGTTGTAGAAGGAGAAGAGAAGCATGATGTGCTAATGGGGAGGAAACGAGAGAAGAACGACTTTGATCGCGGTAGCAGTGGTGGAATCGGAGTCTGTTGCATCAGCGAGCACGTCGCTGAGGAGAGCAACAATCTGAGAGCAGTACGAAGAAGACGCTTCACTCATGTCTACACTCAATGGAGTGGAGTGCATCTACCACGAGAAGATGTGATCGCGTCATGGAACTGAAGAAATAGGTAATGAAGCGAGCTCGTCAACTGCATATAAATCAACGATAATGATCCATACTTCGGACATGGTTGAATTATTCCTTCTGTACTGCATCACGACCTGTGGATCGGCTTCCACTGTACCCTACAGTTCGGAAACGCTTGCAATTCTACTTGTTTGCTTTTGCGATGTCTATATATTACAACACACACAAAACGGAGACTGTTGAAAGAAGGACAACTGATTTCCACAGCCCCAAGAGAATCCAAGACTACATTTCACATATGACATTTTCCATCACTTTGTATCACGAGTGTCATTTTTGTATTGATATCCACTTGAAGAGAGCGTCGTTCGGCCTACGCATCACCGATTCTGCAAAATGCATTCTAGAATGATTCCTCAGATCGAGAGCAACTTCCTCAGCATAGCTGTATTGCTCCATTTTGGAATAAGAGCGATTCCCGAAGTGATCGGGGTTTTGCGTCTCTTTCAACGCGCTCTTTCGCCACAAAGACAGAAGAACCGATGGTGAAGAGAAGCGAAAAGCTGAAGAAAGCAATCAAGGAGTTGTACGGAAAGGTGTACAACCTGGGTATCGTGGGATTCTCCTTCTCGTTCTCACGCAGTAGAATGCTGTGTTCTACGGATTCATCCCCTTCATGGTGTATCTCGGAGCCACTCAGACGGACAAGCCCGTGTACCAGTTGATGCTCCCCTTCTTCTAAACTGGATTCGGCTGTATATAGTTTCCAATGTCGTTTATTGTTGCAGTGTTTGTTCCAGATAGCGCGTCTAGTCCCTCCACTTCGCGGTTCACACAATGTGTGCCATTCTCTATTCCGACCTGGAGGGGAGTTTTCAGGTAGCGGTGAATGGAAGGGCGATAGCGTTTAGAAGGAATTGGAAGACTTCGAGCGTATGGAATGGAGTGCCCAGAATGCGACCATTTCGCGTCTGGAAGGCGTGATTCGTTCGTTGTTGAGAGATGGCGTTCATTCCGTAGAAGAGAAGCAATCGCAACAGCAAGTCCTTTCCCAACGGATTGACGAACTGGAAAATGAACTTAGCGGCATAAGAATGAAGATTGTATTCATAGATGATTTGAAAGTGACATCCAGAGAAGAGACGATCCAAATGCGAATTCGCGTGAGAATGGAGGAAATGCCGAACGGACAGTGAATGCAGATATTGAAAAGCAGTAGTAATTCTTTCATGTGGTGACAGCTAGAAAACTGTTGGAAGAGTTGCAGTCCTTACACAGCACTCATCGCGCTGTATGACCTCATTGTTCCTCGTGATGGTTAGGATCAGGAGACAATTCTGGCGCTGCAACAGCGAATAGAGACGATGACTGGGGTGAAGGGAAATCCATCCCTGGCAGCAAACAAGAATGGTAAGCAGGATCACATGTCCGTGTTGATCCACTACATGGAGTTGATATCCTCTCAAATGAAAATAGCAGAGAATAGTAGTTGTTTCTGTTTGTTGATGAATGCCCATCTTGCCGAAATGGAAAGAGGATGCGAAAATGGATAGTACATTCACTATAAGATTGAAAACAGAATGGGATTGTATGTGGTAATCAAGAAGGATCCTGAAACGGTGTCTTGGCGATCATCGAATAGCATGGATTGCTCATCACGCACAGGAAAAGCAAAGCATGTAATGCTGAAAACAAAGAAAGGAAAGCGAAAGGGAGAGATACGTTCCAAGAACCGGCTCTCTCCCTATCATTCATCCCGTTGTTTCAATAGAGCAGCATCTCTATGGATAGCAATCCAGATGAAGAAGCCGGAGTATGGTGGAACCCAGATGATGCGTAATCAATGCAAGGAGCGAGTGATGCGTAGACGAATCGACACTCCCTTTTACACTGACAAGGATGAGTATTTGGAGCTCTTGTGCGGGTTGTTCTCCTTCTCCTTCTCCAAAGACCGGATTGTCCTGAACAGAGGAGTCACGGAAGTCGACGAGTCGGTCGTGAAACAGATATGTGGCAGCAAATCCATCGAAGTGAACGTGAAAACGAAGCAGTTGCTGAAAGTGGATGGAGTACGCTCGTTTGACGTTATGCACCACGTCATTCTGGACCTCAGTGTGGATGGGGACCGGTGGGAAGGAGATGTGCTGGACGACACACCATGGGGCTGGGGCGTTTTGTACGACAAGAACGGAAATAAGGTGTACGAAGGATTTCAAGTCGGGGAGAAGAGTGTGTGCTATGGAAGGAGCTTCAATCCCACAACCGAGCGACTGTCCTACGAAGGCGGATTCTGCGAAGGAGATCAGTGGGGAAAGGGCGTGCAGTATGACCAGGATGGTGCTGAGGTGTATAGCGGAGAGTGGTTGAATGGACTTCCTCTGGAGACTCATTTGGTTGTGAATTCGAATGAGGATGGAGTGTTGCACAATCACGTGGAGGTACTGTCCTTCAGCAGTAGCTCGTGTAACGATGACGCGTGGAAGACCTTCGACCTGAGTCCATTGTCCGTGCTGACGGAGTTGAGGATTGACGATAATTCGTTTGTGAATGTGACCGATATGAGACTGGTTGGAATGGGGCGTCTGAGTACTGTTCTGATTGGCGAGAATTGCTTTTCAAATGGCGGGGCATCTTCAAATGATGGCGAATTCGTTGTGAAGGACTGTCCCGCGCTGAAGCGCATAGTGATTCAGAATCATTCCTTTTCCCGCTACGCCACACTTCAGATCAAAAACGCTCCTTCGCTAGAAGAGATCGACATCCACGATCACTGCTTCGGCGCTGTCCACCACTTCACGCTATCAGACTTCGACCGTCTGAAGAGGGTTTCCATCGGCGCCGACTGTTTCCGAACCGAGGACGACTACGAATCTAGTGGCGAGTTCCACCTGAAGGAGTGCTACGAGATCGAGACGCTGGAGGTGGGTGCGCTGTCCTTCGAGTACTTCACTGTGTGCGAGATCGCCTCCGTCTCGCTGAAGCGGTTACAGATCGGCTCACTGGAGAGCGACTTCTGTCGGAACTTCTGCTTCGCGTCGTTGGAGTTGAAGAGTGTGAGAAGTGTGTGTTGTTTATGCATAGACCTGCTGTCTCTGGAGCACGTTGTTCTCGGCGAAGGGTCCTTCTGTTATTGTTCTCGCGCGTTGTTCGAGAGTCGTGCCACATTCCCGCGGTTATGAATAGACCTGCCTCAACTCGCCTCCATTCACCTCGGCTACAATGCACTGAGCTTTGACGACGGCGACAGTGAGCTGGTCATGCAAGGTGGACGCTGTGTGGCGGGATAACGGAATAGACCTGCCACTGCTCGCCACGCTCGTCACGGAGGACGTGGACAGCGAGAGCCTTCACTACCCTCGCCACATCACGCTGGAGAGCACGCTTGCGACCACTCCTTCACCTGTAGACATGCCTTCTCTCATCGATATCGTCCTGCCCAGCGCCTTCGCCTGTCGCGACGACTTGCGCGTGAGCAGTGAGTGTCTCCGTTCTTCGCTCACCTCCAGACGTTGGCGCGCTCGCCAGTTACTTCCCCGAGATCACCGTCGTGGTGACTGACGCGGTGGAGGCGGCGGACGCTGTCCCGATTCCGGTCGTGGTGACGCAGTCGTCGGGTGAGGTGGGGGTGATCCCAATCCGTGACTCGTTCGATGTGGTGGCTGTGCCCGTTGAAGCGTCTGTTCCCGTTCCCGTTGAAGCGTCTATTCCCATTCCCGTTGAAGCACCTGTTCCCGTTGAATCACCTATGCCCATACCCGTGGACGAGTTGTATCCCAGGGCTGTGCACACAGTGCCGCCAGTGCAGGTGAACGACTCCTATCCCAGAGCGGTGACTGTGGGTCCGCCAGCAACAGCCAGTGACTACTATCCCCGAGCTGCAAGCGTGACTCCGCCCATTACAGCCAGCGACAGTCCCATTCCGGTCATTATCGGCGAGTCGAATGGCGAGAGGAATTGGCAGGATGACTTGTCGTCGGACACAGATCCGTTTCAGCCGAATGACACCGAGCCGATCACAGTCACAGTAGCGAATCATCCCGTTCATAACGCGGGGAGTCGTCCAGAAGAGAAGAGCGATCCTGACCCGTGTTGTTCTGTACTATACCCCTGTTTGCTCTGAAACGGCGACATCTGTCAGAAAGAAACCCACAGGCCCTTCCCTATCGATTCCAAGTGACTCCAATGATTACAACGCCCTTCTGTTTCCAGGATTCTCACAGAGGATTCAATGGCGCAAATCGCCCCGATTTTGACCTCCATTTCATGCGTTGTTTTCTGCACAATCTGGAATCCAATGCCTAGAACCTTT
>ERZ1106948.434-NODE-434-length-19519-cov-32.395345_pt1 | contig 19519 bp, 26 predicted proteins | sample MGYA00403673_ERZ1106948 | MGnify/ENA primary metagenome ERZ1106948 (study PRJEB35170, sample SAMEA104062409) | human gut metagenome | biome: human gut; feature: human-associated habitat; material: faeces | place: Denmark | collected 2012-05-07 ...
GGTACGCGGGCTTGCCGGTGATGGGCTTGCTCTTGTCGAAGTCGGGTCTCTTCACGCCAGAAGGAACAGTCGTCCACTCCTCCTTCACCTGATCCAGCTTGAGCACCTTGTAGTAGGGAGATGAAGTGAGATCGTGATCCTTGTTGTAGTCCAAGTAACTCACGTTCACGGTCGCAGGCGCGCTGCAACCAATGTAGTAGTATCCAGGGTTCAGGCAGTAAGCCTTGGGAGTTGCCCAGAACTTATCGACCAGAACCAAACCGTTGGTCTTCATGGACTCATCACTGAGGCGGACCTGGCAAACAGCGTCGCCAGAAACCTTGGAAAAGTGAACCTCCATGAAACCATCCTCACAACCAGAAAACTCGGTTGTATCTTCGCTAATCGCAACGAAAAAGAGCAAGAGGCAAAGAGCAATACCCTTCATTTGAATAAGTAACGTCCACAAACGAAAGCAACTAGCGCTTCTTTACTTGATTCATTGTGCCGAATCTATGATTATCAACAACCACTGTACAGTTATCACTCTGGCTTTCTAATGAACCACCGTTATTAATCTAGCGTATCACCGTTACTGTAAGCATATCGCTATAAGTACGACGAATCACGTATCTCTTCTTCAAGACTGAATCAACCCCTGTTCACCGTTTTTCATTCCCAAAATGGCAATAGAAAACAGTACCACTTCAAATACTCCAAATACCGAACGAACGGCGTCATTCCCAATCCTCTCACTTGTTCTCTTTCATATACCGGCAGCACATCACAGAGACACATCAACAACACAAATGCAAAGCCCAATTCCCCATCTCTTCTCATCCAACAAAACCACTTCCCTGTTAACCACAAAGCAACAGCTTCGCTCTCCAAAAGCAGCGAGCACAATGCACCTCCATCTCACTCATTTCCAACAAACAATTGTGCAACTCAACCCTCAACCCTCTGCTTTCTTCTTATGAACTCCTTTCCGAAGGCAATCACGTCCTTCCCGTTGCCCAAATAGTCCTGCAAGCACGCCATGACCTGGGAATCGTCGAGATCAAAGCAGAAGTCCAGCAACGAAATATCGTCGCTTCCAGAGAGTCGAAGCATTTCCTTCTTGCTCCATTCGTTCAGCTCCTCTCTCGTCATGCCCTGCGACGACTTCTTCTCCACCTTCTTCACCGTGTCTGCCTTCTTCTTCGCAATGTCCCAGAACGACAAGTCCTCCTTCACCTCCTCCTTCTTCTTCTCCACCACCTTCACCTTCGGCGCGCCCAGCTGCGGCAGCGACGCGTTCGAGAAGAGACTGCTCCACCTACGCCTCACACGCCCCGCTCGCGCCTACCCGCCCGACTGCGTGAACTCCGCCTCCTTCTCCTTCTCCTTCTTCTTCGCCAGCTCCTCCTTCTGAATCTCCTTTATGCTCTTGCACTTCGGCACCGTCTGCACGGGACGCACGGGGCGCGTCGCCACGCCCTCGCTCAGGTCCACTGGCTTCCACACCGTCTTGCGGTCCTTCTTCGACTTCTTCACCTCGCTCTCCTGACGCTTCGCGTGCTCCGCCGCCAGCGTCTGCGACTGCTTCAGGATCTCCTCCAGCGGCACCGCGTTCGTCGGCTCGATCGCCTTCCACGTCTTCTTCTCCTCCTTCTCCATCAGCGCCGCGCCGATGCGGTTCACGTACCCGCTCGCCGGCTGCGTCTCCTTCCACACTGGCTTGGGCGCCTCCGGCTCCACCGCACACCCGATGCGCGAGGAGAAGCCGCTCGACGGCGCTGTGGGCTTCGAGTCCAGGCGCTGCTTGGTCCAGGGAGAGATCACGGGAGCCTTCGGCGCTGGCGGCTCGGGCGCTCTGACGGGCTCAGGCTCAGGCTCGGGCTCGACGACCGTTTGGACTCTCGCAGCGTCCTGAGGAGCGAGCGCGGGCACCTTGCGCGCGTCTTGAGGGAGAGGCGTTGCCGAGGGCTGCTCCACAACCTCGCTTCGGTCCTGGTCCTTCTCCTGCAGAGACAGCGCCGCCTCGAGCGATATGGCGCCAGCAGGCGCGTGGATCGTCTTGGGAGCCGGCTCCGCAGGTTTGGCAGGTTGCGCGGGCTCTTCAGGGACAGCGCGTCTGTAGGCGTTGGCCGGGTCCAGGAGCGTGCTGTGGTTCTTCATCACCTGCACCACGGTCTTGGGCGTCTTCTTCTCCTCCACCTTGCCCTTCATGTGTGCGTCCTCCACGAAGGCCATCTCGTTGTCCTTGTAGAAGGAGGGAATCGTGCCCCAGTTCGAGTTCTCCGTACGGATCTGCGTGGACTTGGTTAGGAGTTTGTTGTCGTAGAAAGCTCGCATGATGTGCGCCGAGAAGGGTCCGTGCTGACGTCGCCGCGAATCCAAATAGTACCACTTCTCTTCAGGCTCGTTAGGCTCCTGCTCCACCGCCTTCAGCACCTTCTCCGCCTCGTGGATGAACAGCGAGTACCCCTTGATCGCCGCGATGTCGCTCAACACGAAGCGCTCTTCGCAGTTCCTGAAGAAGAACACGGAACGAGCGAACACGTTCGGCTTCTCGGCGACGAAGGACGCGAGCTCGGTCGAATACTCCTCCTTCTTCGCGAAGGGCGCGGCGGCGGTCTGCGCGTGGCGGTGGCGCGCGTTGGAGAGGATTTGCTGCTCCTTCTTGGCTTGCTGCTCGAAGCGCTTGATGCGACGCTCCAAGGAAAGACGCCCTTCCTCCAGAACCTTTTCAAGGAACGCCTTGCCCTGGGGGGAGTTTAAGTGCTCCATAATGAGGTCATGGATGTCTTTTTGTGTCTTCTTTTCTTCCTTCTTTTCTTCAGCCTTCTCTTCCTTCTTCTCCTCTTCCTTCTTCTCCTCTTCCTTCTTGTCTTCCTTCTCTTCAACCTTTTCTTCAACCTTCTCTTCCATCTTGTCTTCCTTCTCTTCCTTCTTTTCTTCAGCCTTCGTCTCCTCCTCATCAATCTCCTCCTCTTCCTCCTTCTTCACCTCCTCCTCTTTCTTCTCCTCAACACCCTCCTCCTCTTCCTCGATCTTGTCCATCACATCCATTCTGCCCTTCTTCTCTTCCTCCTTCTTCACCTCCTCCACCTTCTTCTCGCGATCCGCCGCCTTCTTCTTATCGTCACTATTCGTGTTATCGCGACGAGGACGCGGAAGCGTACGCGACCATGCCTTGTTTATCTATCTCTTAATCTATTCAATATGAAACACTTCATCCGTCGTCATGGGTTGCAAGCACCATGGTTTGATGGGAGTCTCGTTAATCTGCAAATCAGCCCCTTCTCACGCGCCCACGTTCTGAAAACCCTTAAGACGTTCATCAATATCGTTTGGCGCATAGCAACTCAGCAACTCGTCAAACGAATAGTGAATATCTAACCATCAGAAACCGCTCACCACCACAACTCTTCTTTCTTTCCGTTGCGTCAGACACAAACGGACTCGACGTTGGCACTCTCGAATCGCGCGGCTTGCGAGAATAGGCAGGTTTGCCCTTATATCCCGCTCCATCGTTTCGATTACGGTTCTAGTCATAACGAGAGTGATTTGGCACAAACATAATTCCCTTTTACGTATGTGTATCCCTTCTCACTCATTCCAGAAACAGTTATCTCTGCGCATCACCAAATGAATGCAATCTCACACACGAAAGCAAAATGAATACGATAAACGTCCCTGAAACCAAATCTGCAGTGTGGAGAAAGACATGCCTGCGGAAAACGTGGGATGGGTGGGATAGGGGAAACCTCGGTACTGTGGAAGCACACGCGCTCTCCAACAAACACAACGCAACCCATGACCAACTGCATCAAATCTTATCCAAAGGCTTGATTGTCTACGGAATGAAGCCCTCGAGAGACAGCAAACAGAATCCTCGATCAGTTTCGTTGTCACCTTCTTGCCGTTAATCTCCAGCGTCAAGGTGTCGTTCACCAGATCAATCACTCCCTTGTACATCTTCAAGAAGTCCAACCCCAGGAGACACACGCCGGCGAACTCATCCTGCGGCATCACTACACTTCAAAAGAGGAGGCGACACGCACCCTGACTGTGTGTGGCGAAGTACTCTCCCTCGATGCAAATGTCGAACGCGTTGATGTATCCCACTGTCGTGTTCTTGCCGATTCCTCTCACTTCCGTCGCCACCTCCCTGTCCAGCACACGGGCGACAGAAGTGGCTTGCGCTGTGCTCAAATCGATGCACGTCTCTTGCGCTCCGGTGTCCACCACAAAGTTCACTTGCACCTGCATAACACAGAACTCACATGTCATACTCCGTTGATCGTTGTCACCACGTATATATGATTCCGCGCCCTGTTGTACTGAACGCTGTTCGTAATGCCGATGTTGCGCCTCTGGATTTGCTAGAGTTGACGCATGTCACGAGAACTACATCGAGAATCTTCTGCTGCATTTCGGGAGACTCCACCTCCATTTCTTTCACTTGGTCTGGAAGCTCCTATCCCTCAAGGATTCTGCTGAACTCCACCTCGTGGTCCCGATCGTATCTATCATATCCACGCAGCATAGACTCAAGGACGAGTCTACGGGTGAATTCGTGGAATAACACTCACCTTGTCATTCTATCGATGTTGTTCTCACGTATAAACGGTTCGAGAGCGGGCGAGAGAGCGCGTATCTACTCTTCACACCACCAAACCAGGAAAACGGCTTCTTTGAATGTGGGGTCCTGGTTATAGAGTTCGTTGTACCTCTCCACGGGCGTCTCCAGAAGAAGACGCTGATACTCCAGCATTTGCTCTATTCGTCAAGGGTCACTCCGGACTCCAACGATCCGATTTCAGCAAGACGACAATGATGTCGTTGTCATGCAGATTCAGTGAAGAAATCTAGTTCATCGCAGAGTACACGAATCACTACGAGCGCGTCATTGTTCAACTCCGTTTCGCGAAAAGTCAGCTTCTGGTCATTCACCGGGAGCGAATACTAATGAATCAGGAGCAACCGCGCACCTCTCACCGTTTTCGATATCTGGATCTTGATATCCCGCACCGTTGCACAGTTCGAGATGTCCAGCGGATTCAGCTCAGAGCCGATATACAGTTGCACAATCATTTCGATTTGTGTCCAAGAAACAGCCGTTACACAGAAAAACTGCTCGACAGTTGGTCTAGCGTTTGCAGCACTTCGGCTCTCTTCGCTTTATAGTACAGGTCGCGTTGGTTCGTCAGCTTCACATACGTGTTGTTGCACACGGATGCAGACACGAAGCGCAAGAAGAGCCTCGACTCGATCGAATATCGCCTGTCTATCATCCGGTCCACCTCCTCCATTCGCATCTGCTTGTTCACGCAGAACACGCGATCCTCCCTCGACTGCACCTTTGCGTCACAGCAACGAACCAATTATCACCGTAATCGTCAGCGTGCGGTTACTCTCCTTCGCAATCGCAATCTCCCGCACGTCGTGGAGTTTCACCAGCACGCGCACACAACCCACCGACAGGTTCCCGCGGGCAATCTCCACCACCCCGCACTGCGACTCGCCGATGAAGAAGTAGCACGGCAGGTTGTACAGCCGGTTTCCGAGACGCTGCTGCAACGCCTCCAGCTCTCCCGAATTCGGGGGTATTTTTGTCGCCGCGGAGAGCATGACGTTGCAGGCGATGTACTGAAGCGAGGGATTCAGCTTCACGTACTCGCCAACACGGATGGGCTGAGAGGGGAGTAGCGCGCACAAGGTCTGGAAGCACTGTTGCGTGGCGTCTCGTGCGAAGGGCAGGAGTGCGTGGAGAACGACGAGGATGGACTACGTGTGAGGTGGAGAGGAGAAGACGACGAAGAGCGCGCTGTGAATCTGGCAGCGTAGAAGGGTCGTTTTCTCCACGCCCTCCGCGTTGACGTCGTACACGCCCATCGTTTCCACGTCCTCCGCGCGCAGCGAGTTCTTCACCGCCGCGTCGCCCCGCACGGCGAACACGCGAATGATTTCCACCTGCGGGTTCAGCTCGAAGGGGCTCTTCTGGTGAGCGCCTTGGGAGGGCGTGGAGGAGAAGAAGGGCTGGAACTTGCGGAGAACGAAGAGGAGCGTGGAAATGGCGGAAAGGTTGGCGGCGAGCGCGTCGGGCTGCGAGGCGAGGAGAGAGTGGAGGGAGGAGACGCGTTCGAGAAGGAGGGAACGAAGAAGAGAAGCTAGCTCGTCCGCGGACAGGCCGAAGCGCTGCAGCGAGAGGAGGAAGAGGAGGCAGCGCTGGAGGAGGTGCGGCGAGCAGGAGGAGGACGAGAGCAAACGAGTGACCTCGACCACCAGGTCCCGTCGGAGTTGCGTCATGCAGTCACGGAACGACTCCGTCTCGCACGCCTTCGTCAGACAGTGCACGCAGTACAGCAACTGTCCCTGCGCGTTCAGCTACCCATCATGCACCACAGCCGTCGCAACGTCCGTCAGCTCCAGCAGCAGCGCGTACAGCACACTCGCGTGATAGTCGCCACACGCGCCGTCCTGCGGCTGGCACGACGAGGGCGTCTCCAGCGCGCTCTCCTCGATGCGCGTCACGTCCTTCGTGCTCTGAACCCGGTTGACCTGCGAGTTGACCACCTGCCACGCGTGGTTCTTCGCGGACTATGTGACAGCATGACCACTGCACGTACCTTCACGAACACCAGCGGGATGGGCTTCGCCTCCAAGCCCACCATGATGGTTTGAGTGGTGCTTGCGGGGGACGAGGACTGGGAAACTGGGGGAGATTGGGGGAGGCGATCAACGCTCTGGAGGAAGAAGGACTCGATGACGGTGAGAATGGGGCTGTGTTGGTGAAGGAGTTGAAGTGGATAGGGAAAGGATATGGATGGGAAGATGATGAGCATCATGGAGAGGACGAAGAACGAAATCTGGTGGGTGATGGTGTACTGCACGTTATCTTTCATGGAAGAATGCACCTGTGTTGAGATGGGAGAGATGCGGTGGATCTGATTCAGAATCGCGGGGAAGCAGACATTCTCCAACAGACTGTGAGTGAGCGTGTTCTGGAGACACGTCGTCACGCACGGCACGCCGCAATTCATCAGGTCGTGCAGAATGTAAAACTCGTCGCAGACGGTCTGTGCGAGCGAGTACGCGTCCTTGTAGTTGCTAGCTGTCATCCACTCACTGCATAACCACTTGTCTTTGCACAGGTTGTTCATGGTGATGATCAGCGAAATGATGTAGTAGACGAGCTGGCGGAAGTAGCGTTGCGGCTCGGGCTGACTCATAAACTGAAAGCAGTGGTCGTCCTTGACTACGCGTGAGGGTTCGCGAAGAGCCAAACCGCGGAGACAATTGAACGTGATGGTGCGAATGGCGATGCGAACCATGCCTTCGGGGTGGTCGAAGAACTTGGAGCAAATGGAGAAGAGAGGGAACGGGTTCTCCTTGTTTTTCTACGTCAGAACGGAGGCGATGCAGTACCTCGTTGTGGAAGAAGCGAATGGTCCGCTCGTTGATCGTCAGGGAGAGCATCTTCATGAACGAGATGTACTGAGAGACAATATCCTCGTCATGGAAGTCCAGGGGAGCTGTGATGATCGAGTTGATGTGGTTGTTAGACAGAATAAAGACTACAGAGTGAAGAAAAAAGGAAGGAACGACAGAGCGCCTTCTCATTCCGGATGTTCTGAACGAGAATGCTGATCGTTTGGATCACTTGCACTTTGGTCGCATTCGATCGGTCCTGGTAGATAATGGAAATGATATCTCCCAGCAGCTTCTCCTCCAGGAAGAAGCTAGCCGTCACGCTGATGAAGCAATCCTACTCGAAATAGGCGTCACTGATCTTCTCTCCGTGGACGAGAATCTCGGCAAACTGTTTCAGAATGGAGGTCAGCTCCTTGTCCACCTTCTTCCCAGACTTCGACAGCAGCTTCTGTAGCCGACTTCCAAGCTTTCTGTTCCATCATTCGGAAAACTCCGTCCATACTCCATAGCGCCCAACGACAGCGCGTTGTCGTCTCTCTTTCTTCGTCCGAACATGGGATTCGAGGCGGGGCCAAAAGAGAAGCAATCGAATGAAACAAACAGGCACACTCCGTTCTTAAACGATTGTAAAAGCATATCCAAACTGGTCGTTCACCATCTTGTGGACGGTCACTACGCATCACCATCGCTTCCCTCGCCTACAAAGAAGTTCTTCCAAGGAAGAGCGCGCGGTGGTGGATACGAGCACGAAGAGAATCGAATCGTGCTGCTTGCACCCGTATACCCAGTCCAAATCGGTAACCTTCTCCGCAGTCTCAACGAAACCCTCTGAACTACGATTTGAGGTAAATATCACACCCTCTACCTCTTCAGCTTCTCGTAGACGTGATTCAGTGGGACCACATTGTATGTCGGCAATGCCATGATCATAGCCGCTGGCGTAATCGGCAACAGGATCTGCGCGCTTCTCTATTCCCTAAACAGCACGAATCAGACCGACCAATTCGGAATGAACATTAATGTTGGTGGTGAGCGTCTTGTTCTTCTTGTCATAGAGGAAGTACACAAACCCGTTCCGCGCATTCGACTGACTACACCTCACCCGCACCACACTCCCCCACTTCAGTTTCTGCTTGGTCGCCAGACTCTTGTTCAGCGCACGGCACTTCTCACTGAAACGCTCCTTGAAGGAGCCGATGAACTTGGTGAACTCCAGCGTCTCCTTGCCGAACTCCGAGTCCATCAGCAGCACGATGGTGACTCCGCCCACCTGCATGTTATGGTGTGTCGTGATATGTACGTGATAGCGCATGAGGCGGAATGGGGTGCGAGGCGTTTCTCTCGCCTCTTCTGAAGCATGTCCCTTCTTCGAGTCATTTCCCTCCTTCTCAGAGACATTTCCCGCCTTCTCAGAGACATTTCCCTCCATCTTCAAATCATTCCCCTCCACCACAGAAACATCTCCCGCCTTCTCGGAATCCACCTCCAACGTCAAATCGGACATGTACTGGTTCAACTACACCTCACGCCAACACAACACCCGAACCGTGTCCGTCAAGAACAAGTCGTGATCGCCGTCGCCGGGATGAATGTCTATCCCTCACCCCACAATTACTCCACTACCCTGATTAATCCGCATGAATTCGCGAATGATGACCTGACTCTCCACCGGAAGGTCCGACCAAATCTACCTCACACGCAACACACATCCCATACGAAGAAGTCGTTATAGAGGAAGCACGCGTACCGGATCGCCGGGAACTGCACGTACAGCTGCGACATGAGCGTGTGGATGTCGCAGCAGATCGACGGCTCGCTCACGAAGGGGATGAAACCGTCGAGAGCCTGAAAATGAGGGGGAGTGGGGGGAGGTACGCAGAGACAGTGGAGGTGCTCCCAGTTGTGGCAGAGGAGGCATTTGCGCAGCACGCGGAAGAGGCAGTCGCGCACGGTGGGCAGTGGAGACTGTTCCTCCAGCTGGTGGAGTTTCTCTTGGAGTTGGGTGAGAGTGGCGAGACGCTCCTCGTCGTTGCCGGGGTTGTTCATCTCCCCGCTCTGGATGCACGCCTCGGTGTACTTCAGCTTGCGCAGCTTCAGCTTGAGATTCACAACCTCCTTCGCGATCATCGTGCCGTCCTCCGTCTTCTCTATCGCGTCACGCATTGCCAGAGTCAAAACTGTAGAGAGTAGGCTCGATCGGGTCAAAGAAGGTCACATACATGTCGTGGAGTCCCTTCATAACGGTGGACACCGTGTTCGTGGAGAAAGACACGGTGTGCTTCTTGCCGTTGCGCTATGCCATCAGGAGAGCCAGACAAACAAAACATCGAGGTACGCATCCCGCTCAAGCACCACCACGAACCAAGTGTCTTCCTCCCATTTGCAAAAGTGGTAGCTATGCGTAAACAGGGAAAAGGGCTTGGATTACGAGTGTTGCTCCGTGTGGACAGCCTGCACGACCGTGTCGTTCTCAAACGACTTCGTGAACTCGATCATTGCCTCCACTATATTTGAATCGCGGACCTGCTCGGTCAGAGGCGCATCGTTTGGAATGTAGAACAGGATCTTGTCGCAAATGTCTTCTTCCTTTGCGTTTTCGTCGTTCAAGCCTACTCTTCATCGGAGGCGCAGTTTCCCCACTCAGCTGTCTGTTGATGATGAAACAGGACTTGATACCGGATGGAAGGAATGTTCGCTGACTGTTCATTCCGAAAGGGTTTGTTAGGACTTGGAAAGAGTTCCTTATCTGTGTTTCGATTTGGAGAGAAAAAGTCCCAAATTGTGGAACGCGTTCCTGCGGGGGTTAACAGGAGTAGAAAGGTGCGTGTGAGTTGAGAAGAGAAAGAGAAGACGTGTGTAGCATGAATCGACGACAATAGCCTTTCATACCCAACACACCATCCTATGCATGTGGTGAAAGAGAAATGGCATGTGTTAAACAGGAAAAGGAGTGGAAAGCGAAAACTCTCCCTCTGTGTGCGATTGTTACAAACCCCAATGCGTTTCTCCCGCCCTCCTTCTCCGACCCTTTTGCGCAAAATGAATCAAATTGGAGGGTTGAAAGGCGGTGGAGGACTGGGCGAAGAATGCCAAAAGCGGAATCTATTTCGGAACGAATGGCGTCGCGAAATCGGTGGGATTTCCGCAGGACGGCTCGAACCAGTCGATTTTGGTCATTCGCATTTTTCAGACTTTCCCATATTTCTTTTGCCACCTAAACAGCGGTCTATTCTTTTCTTCTCTTTCGTTTCTTCCCTCTTTTGTATTCCGTTCCGTTCTTTTGTAACTGTTCAGAGTATCACATAGTCCGCCTTTCTGCAATGATGGCACAGGCAACACTGAATGTGGATGGCATAATTGAAGAGCTGCTGAAAGTGCAGTACTCTGGGCCCGGAGTGGAGGTCAATCTCCCAGAGGAGCAGATTATGCTTTTGATAGACGCAGCACAACATATATTCGCAAATCAGCCCGTATTGCTGAACTTGAACGCCCCGATTCGGATATGTGGTTGTGCGCGCCTCTCTCCCTTGATTCCGTAGGAGACGTTCACGGGCAGTACTTCGACCTCCTGAGGATGTTCGGCAGGAACGGTTTCCCTCCAGAATCGGACTATCTCTTCCTAGGGTTTCCGCTTTGGGTCGCAGTGACGTGTAGAGACTACGTGGACAGGGGAGACAACAGCATAGAGATACTGTGTCTTCTCTTCGCGTACAAAGTGAAGTACCCCAACAACATATACCTCCTGCGCGGGAACCACGAGTCGGATGCGATGAACCAGCTGTACGGCTTCTGCGACGAGTGCACGCGCAGATACAGCCCTCTCCTGTACCTTCGCTTCGCGGAGTGTTTCAAGTATCTCCCGCTGAGCGCGCTGGTTGGAGGACGCATTCTGTGCATGCACGGCGGTCTCTCCCCCGAGATCACCTCGCTCGAGGACCTGGCCTCCATAGAGAGGCCCTGCGAGATTCCGGATGAGGGTAGGTGTGGATTGGGAGCGTGAGGAGTAGGACTTGTGTGCGATCTTCTCTGGTCCGACCCGAAGCGAGGGCAGGAGGTGGATTGGTGCCCGAACGAGCGGGGCGTGAGCTACACGTTCGCGGAGGAGGTGGTAACGGACTTTTTGGAGAAGTTCGATCTCGACCTGATCTGTCGAGCGCACCAGGTGATGGACGACGGGTACGAGTTCTTCGCGGACTATGGAATGCTGACCATCTTTTCGGCCCCGAACTACGGAGGCGAGCTCGACAATTCGGGCGCCGTTCTTATAGTGGATAGTGATTTAGTATGTACACTAAACGTTCTCCGACCCTATGAAAGTGAGAAGAAGTTCCTGATCGGGGACTCGTTCTTCGACGAGGAATACGACGACGACACGGACGTGGACTCGGCGAATGACTGCATATACGCCTGTTTGTTCAACTTGTTTAACAAAGAGGATACACAGAGAAGGGGTGTGCTTCCGTGTTCAGCACCTGGTGCATCAGGTCCAGGATCTGCTCGTCCTTGAACAAAAGGTAGAAGTACTTGAACGTCTCCGCGAACAGGAAGCTCTCCGTGCTGTCCTCCAACCTCCCCGACACGCGCACGTCACTCATCTTCCCAAACCCGTACTTCGTTCGCGTCTCTCGCTCGATCGCCGTCCACGCCTTCCATCCCCACTCTCTGCCCCTCACGCCCCCACACCACACCTACCGATAAATCGGATCGCCCGTGATCTGGTTCAGATAATACAGCGACTCGATCGCCTCGGGGCGGAAGATGTAGAAGTTGTGGCGCGCCGACGCGTGGATGCCCTGCGCCGTCGCCACGTTCACTTCGCCCGCCACGCCCGTCGGCGAGTCGAAGTAGAAGTGCATGCAGGTGTACGTCAGCGCCTTCGCCGTCGCCAAATCACGCTCCTTCATCGCAGGGTTCACGTCGTGCAACACGCCCAGTGCCAGCATGCCGCCAACAAAACACTCCAACAACCCCATCTCCTGCTGTCGCGTTCCGCTGCGCAGCGTCGTTAGGTACTCGAATCCGTCGTTGGTGGTGCACAGCAGGTTCTTCATCATCCCGTCGATTCCGTTATTATACATGCGCTGAAGCCTCTACACCCTCACATCCACACACCACCTCCACCTTGTCCTTCTTCCCGCCAAAAATCCACGCCTTCAACAGGTACTCGTAGTAACTGTCGCTCATCCCGCCAATGGAATATTGGTGGCCCCGCGGCTCACCCTTCCACACGTCCAGGTACACCGGCAGCAGTCCATCGTACGTCTTTGCCTTCTCCAGCGAGTCGTAAATGCGATTCGCTATCTTCGCGTACTTCGTCTTCCACGTCATCTTCGACAAGTACCTGCCCCTCACACCCCCCATTTTTCATCACATGAATTCCATGCTGATCGTGCCCACCTCCGCCAGTAGCGTGTAACCTGCCGCCCACGAGTACGTGGAGACCTCCCCTCGCACGGGGTTGATGAATGACTACACGTGAAGGGGCATGATCATCATGACCTTCGGGTAACCACTGTCCGTGTTGAACGCCTCGCACAGCATGTCCGCCACCTCCTGCGCCTTCTTCAGGTACAGAGGCTCCTTGGTCAAATCGTACAGAGAAAGGAACCCGCCCACCACGCGGATGTTCGTCTCGAACACGGAGAACTTGTGGTCCTTCTTGAACCCGATGGTGCTGATCTACGCTCGCAACAGCCAAGAGTCCATACCGTGTCCTTCGCTGCCTCCACCTCCTTTCTGAAGCCCAGCAGCCACGCCGTGTCCAGTCCGTCGATCAGTGTCATGGCAATACCACCCCAGTTGTCGTTGCTGCCACCCGTCAGCGGACGCACCTCGTCGTGGCCCCAGGCGAACTTCTTGTAGCTACGACTCACTGCGCGTCCTCGCTCTCACTTCCACCACGCGAACTCGAAGCAGTCGCGAATGTGGCTGGCGCGGTGCTCGTTCAGCAGGTAGTACTCGTCCACCACGCTGCCCGGCACGGTGAACCACGCCTTCCCGCTACGCACCTGTACATCATCCCCACTCCCAACACCGCACCTGCGCGTCGTCCTTCGCCAACAGCGCGTCGACGAACTTCTTCAACTCGCCCTCAGGCTGCGGCACTGGTGTGATCGTGCGGTTCTCCACCACGTGGTCCGTCCACTCGGGGAGCGGCGGAAGGTTGGAGGACGCGAAGGCGCTGGCGTGGGTCGACGGGCGCTTGAACACGCGCTTCTCTCTGTAGTTCTCCGTCAGGTGCGCCATCTGCGATGTGACAAAACAGAACCGATTTCTACCATTCCGGAAACGTCCTGGACTTCGATGTTGGTGTCCTGGCTCTTTCTCACGGCGACTTCGTCCACGATCTTGGTCGCCACCTGGATCTTCGTGTAGTCCGAAAGTGATCGCACGGTGAGCGCGTCTCCCTCAAACAGACGCTGCACCTCCGCGTCATTGAGCGCCGTGCTCAGAATCTACGTCTGACTGGCGGTAGAATAAACCACCATGAGGTAGAATAACCGACCTCGGAAGAGATGGGTTCCAGAAGGCGTGGAGCCAAGGAAGAAGGTGTGGTCGTTGTAGGAGAAGAAGCGCGTGGACGTGAGCGTGTTTGCAAGAGCGCCGTTCACGTAGAAGGAGGCTTGCGTGGGGTAGAGGTTGTCATCTACAATGAAGGGAGGGAAGAAGGAGCACCGGAATACCCCATGGACTCGATCTCGCTTCTCTCCATCTGTTTGAACACGACGGCGATGTGTGTCCACGTGTTGTCAGCGATCGACGAGGAAATCACCACCGACTCACAGTAGTTCTTCTTCGACCTCCAGAGCGCCACGAGCTGTCTAGGATCAGCACGCCAAGGAAACGACGTACCGTTTGCTGTGGTTGAACACGATGGAAATGCCCACGTTCTGTCGTCCGGGCGTGCAATCGATCTCGCGATTCCCCAGCACAACAGACTTGCCGGACTGATCCGAATCGACGCGGAACCAAAAGGAAATCTACAGGGAACACAGCACCGCTTACACAACGGAAACGGACGGGTGATCGAAGGACAATGCGGTGTTGTAGCCATCCTTTCCATTCAACTGAATGCCAGAGAAGGGACTATCGATGAGAACTGCCCGATAACCATACCCGGGCACAATCGGATCCCCCTTTACAGGAGACGACGCTTTGGACGGGATGTAGAATCGATTCGACGAATCATATCTACGAATAAGGCACTCCTGCCCAAATGCGCGACTGGGGGGACATGGACAACGTAGACCGGCTCTTTTCGGAGTTCGAGAGGAAGTAAACGACTGTGGATAGCACGAACACGATAAGCAGCACGAAGGTAAACAGCAGCAATCGGAACAGCGCTATCCATCACTCCTGCCTCCCTCGTTCACTTATGCGTGGCTTCTTCTTCCCCGGCACACCCATCATTCTTGGAATACACAATAATGGGCGGAAGCGTCAACGGAAACGGGAGTACATACGAATATATGTGTGGGATCATTGTCTGTTTGCTTCACGTGAATCGGCTCCATCAACCCTCCCTATCTGTGTTCTTCGGAATCAAAAGCGTTTGCTCAAAAGGGGTGGAAGAAATCTATAGAACGGACTTGTTCTAGAAGTGGGAATTTCCGTAGGAACAATCGGGACTGTCCCTATACCGAATCCGTTCATACGAGGAAGAAAGCGGCAGAATTCCTCATATTGGAAGGGAACGAGTACAATGAACGGAACGAAATTCGTGAATGCTGTACGCACAATCGCCATGATTGGGTACATCAACTTCATCTGCTTTGTGTACGCGTAGTCGCGCCCTGATTCACGCGTAGCTTCGCATTCGAAGGCCTCATCAAGGGAAAGGGATCCGCTTACAGAATCTTCAAGCACGTAGGATGTTTTCTCTCGGGGCGACGCCGTAGGTTGCTGGCCTGTTTGAGCCCCGTCTCTACGTCGTGAAGCAGTCCAAGCCGATCCACCCCGGCAGAACCATGTTCTTTGCCAATCATCGCTCCTGGGCCGACTTCTTCATGGACGGAATGATCACCGGAGGGTCCAGCTATCTCTCCAGATACGGTGTGATCGCTGGCGTCCCGGGACCCTGTCTGGACGGTTACGTGTTCAGCTTTGTCTGGTTCTTCCACCGCAAGCGAGGCATTGACCGCAACTGGTTTACGGAGTTCTTTGCCAAGAAATGGGATAAGAGGTTTCGTTTCCGTTCTCTGGCTTAGGGATAGACCCAATAACGCTTGCGTGGTGTACCCTGAAGGCCACCGTTACAAGGAGAAGGGCTACCTTCCTCTCAAGACCGGCGTGATGGAGGTGGCTTACAATCTTCACATTCCTTGCCAGGCCGTGATCACGCTCGGAAAGGAGGACCTGATCGACGAGATCAACCTGAAGATGAACAAGAACCAGCAGCTGATCACTTGCGTGTCCGAAGTCATGAATCCGACCGACTTCAAGACCAAGGAGGAGTGGTTCGAGCACGTGAGAAAGGTGTGGGACGAGACCTACAAGACCTGCGAGAAGAAGGAGGGTTTGAAGCAATACGAGAATGCGCTTCCTGGTTTGGCTCGCTATTGCGCGTAACGACGTAGGTGTGACGGAGGAGAGCTGCGGTGACGAAGCCATTCAGCCCACGCACGCGGCCTGGACCTGGGGAGTCACGGTCGCCCTGATTTCCATTTGCTATGCCTTGTACCGCTTTTAGATCGGGCGTTTCTTCCAAACACGTTACACTATATAAGGAAGCTACCAGACGAAACTGTCAGCAGCAGGCTGAGCGGGAGCCTGCTGGTACGCGGGTTGCATTGCGGGAGACTGCTGGGGGTAAGAAGGCTGCATCGCGGGCGATTGCTGAGGATAACCGTAACCGTAGCTCTGCTGCGCCTGCTGAGGCTGTTGCTGCTGCTGAGGATAGCCGTAGCCATATCCCTGCTGAGGCTGCATGGCAGGCGACTGCTGGGGGTAGGACGGCTGCATCGCGGGGGACTGCTGCGGATAGCCATATCCGTAGTTCTGCTGCGCCTGCTGAGGCTGCTGCTGCGGATAGCCGTAGCCGTAGCCACCGTACGGCTGCTGCTCCTGAGCAAGGTTCTCCAGCGCTCCAAAGCCATCGTTCGCCTGCTGAGGCTGCATGGGCTGCTGCATGGGCTGCGCCGTCGTCTCCGCGGAGAAGTCCAGACCCTACGCCTCACCTCCTTCTCCCAGCCATACGATCTCGCTCATCACGCTTCGCTTCTTCGGCGCCTTCGGCTCCTCCTCCTCCACCTCTTCCACGGGTGCCTTCGCCTTTGCTGGCTTCTTCGCAGGAGCCTTCATGGGCGTCTTCTTCACCGGCTTGCGAGGCGTGAAGTCGTAATCGTCATCATCGGACACCTGGGGACGACGACCCTTCGGCTTGCGGCGCGGCTCGTCTTCATCGTCAGACACCTGAGGACGACGGCCCTTCGGCTTACGAGGAGCGAAATCGTCATCATCATCCGAAACTTGAGGACGACGGCCCTTTGGCTTGCGAGGAGCAAAATCATCATCGTCGTCAGACACCTGAGGACGGCGGCCCTTCGGTTTGCGCGGAGCGAAGTCATCGTCATCATCAGACACTTGAGGACGACGAGCCTTTGGCTTGCGAGGAGCGAAGTCGTCATCGTCGTCGGACACCTGGGGACGACGAGCCTTTGGCTTGCGACGCGGTTCAAAGTCGTCATCGTCTTCATCCTCGGACACCTGAGGACGGCGACTCTTCTTCTTGGGGACGTCATCCTCGTCATCGGCGTCGTCCATCCATCTAGAGCATGAGACACTGCGACGGACAACGAACATCTTATCCACGAAGCACTTCTGGATGAACTGACGGCAGCGAGAGGAGTCGCCGGGCGTCGGCATGGGGAACTTCTTGGGGTTATATGATTTCAGGTACTTCTTGGCGGCTTTCTACGCATCAGCGCGCAAACGGGAGAACTCACCTTGTTGCCACCCGTGAGCACCTTATCTACTTCCTCCTTGGTCCACTTGCCAAGGGATACATGCTTCACATAGTGGTCGAATTCACGGCTACAACTCACTCCCCACAACGAAAGCGTACTGAATTCCACTGCAAGCAGTACAAACTATAGTAAGGAAATCCATCACAAAGTACTGCGGACCCTAATCGTGATACACCCCTGCTAAACGCACGTTCTGTCCACAGACAAAGCATTTCTTGTTGTCTCCCTTTTTGAGGAAATCTCTCAAGATCTGTTCGTTTCTTGACATCTACACAACGGTGAGCACACCCTGCGCAAGAAGGCGGTGCGAAGCGGATTCACTGTCATATACAGCACTATTTCAATCCTAGATAAGAATAAGTGAAGACAACGTAAAAGATCCTGTCCAGTGATCAGATTCCCATGACGATCAAGAGGCGCTCCCAAACTCTACGCTCCTCTTTCCAAGAACAAAAGAAAGAGGTTGGAGAAAACGAGTGCCAGCCGTGCCATAGAGCTCCATTTTTGTTTTACGCTTCGATGGCGGAGGCGAACGCCAATTGTGCCAAACTGGAATGCGAACGCGTTTCCAAGGACGTGTGTGCAACGAAACAGGAGAGCACTACGACTCTCTCGCATTGAACGCGATCAGGGCGGCTCCGATGGAAGAACCGTCGTCCGCCAGACCGATCTCGATATCTCGTCGTCCGAGCTCCTCCAGCCCCTCGGCCACCCACGTCTGGTAGAACGGCATGAGCTTGTACACGCTTCCGTCCACGCCCACTGTCCTGTCGTTGAACTCGCTGCCCATGTGCGTGTAGATCGCGTGGATGAAGGAGGACATCAGCCGCGCGGACCGTCGCACGATGTAGAACACCACTTGTCTCAGCAATTCCCTGTCCTCTTGCGTCGATTCCTTGATATCAAACTGGAGGAGAATGCGCTTCACCTCCTCGAGCGTGGGGGTGTTGTCTCCGAGTATCAGGGAGCAGTACTTGGAATCGACGGACATGGGCGTGGTGAAGAACTCGCAGTTTCCGGGATGCGACCGGAACAGCATCTTGTCCTTCCACAACTGAACTGCCCACATTCGACTCAACTCGCCGAGATACATGCCCGACATCATCTTTTCGAGGTGCTGACGCGTCGGATTGGGCGTGATGGGATCGAGAGCCACGTCGAAGGGCAGCTGGGGCAGAATGGAGGGGTTGTTGTCTCCAACGCCTCCGCACTCCATGTTGATGATCATCTTCCCCGATCGCGAGTCCACCTTCGTCTTTTCAATGCGCGACACGTTCTCCATGTACGCGGCATTACAACCCGTGCCAAGAATAATGCCCACAGCCGTGTAGGGATCACTGTAAGAGCGCGAGATCAGCGTGCCGACCGTATCGTTGCACGTGGCCGTCACTTTCACCTGACAGTTGCGCTTCGCCAACGCCTTTTCGAGCAGCGCGACGCAGTCGTGGCCGACACACCCGGTGGCGGAGAAGCCCTTCGTCCACTCGACGAGCGTGGAATGGTTAATGGCGGTCTGTTCACAGGGATAGGAGAAGGTGAATCCGAGCTTCGTTCCGGGTTCCGGATTGGATTCCACCACACAGTCCGCAAGGAAGCCGAAAACCTGGTCCGCCGTTCCCGACATGTACTCGGGAGGGAACGCGTGCTTCACTTCCTTGATCACCTCCAGCACTCCGTTCCCTCTGAGGAGGTACTTCGTCGCCCGGATGTTCGTTCCGCCCATATCCAGAGCCATGGCGAATCCTTGTTCCGTTCCTAGGGATAAGGCGCGCAAACGAACCGCACCGGTGCAGACACTATCCACGAATGAAACCAGCATCTTCAGATCCGACCGCTCCCCCTTCAGTCCCTTCTCCATCTGATCCTGGATGTACGACGAGATCTGCTTCATGCGGTCCAACGTCAAATCACAAATAGCTGCGTATTCCTCCATCTTTTACTGGGATTGTGACATGGCGAAGCTATCAATTGACAACTATGAAGAATCGCGAGAGAACCGATGCACGAATTTGATTCCAACAAAGCCACATCCAAACACTGCTCTCAGCGTTAATGCTCGGGATTTGCCGCATACAGACTATCTAACTCGTTCTGGAACCTACGCGTCACACATAGAGAAAGAGTCTCACTCCTTCTGGACAAAGGTTCTCTTC
>ERZ1106948.437-NODE-437-length-19345-cov-54.775791_pt1 | contig 19345 bp, 16 predicted proteins | sample MGYA00403673_ERZ1106948 | MGnify/ENA primary metagenome ERZ1106948 (study PRJEB35170, sample SAMEA104062409) | human gut metagenome | biome: human gut; feature: human-associated habitat; material: faeces | place: Denmark | collected 2012-05-07 ...
TCGACGACGAGAACAAGGACATTCCGGATTCCATGACTTCGTTGTTGCGGTCGTAGTAGTTCAATTCAAATCAGATTGTGTGTTCAACAAGTTCTATTCTTGTTTACGACACAGGAGCTAGGAAACGAAACAGAACGGAAGGATGAAAGCACAATGTGTTCAACAAACGCCTGCAAAGCACTATTGATAGGGTGCTGCCATAACCACTCTCCTCTGAGGCTGCGGAGGACGAACGACGCGACTCTTGCGCGACTTGTAAACGGACAGCACGCTACAACTGAGCACCCACTCCATCCTCTACATCACACCCACCAGAACGGCAACGCCAATATACACGAACACTTGAAGCGCCGTTTCCTTCCAATCCGAGGACTGTGACGTGGGCTCGTCCTTGTAGTCGAGCGAGGTGTCGTCGAACACCTCCACGGCGTCGAAGCGGAAGTCGCCGGTGATGACGATGGAGACGGGCTGGTATTTGGTGGAGAGGGAGTGTCGCCTGACGTGGATCAGGATGGTGGCGGGCTCATCTCCGCAGAGATCCTCCAGGTCGTTTTCGGAGAGCTTCGTGACCTCCACGTTGTTGTAGCGGTCGCCATCCGTGCGTCTACGCCTCACTTTGCGTGACGACACCCACTCATTGGGGTACACCCACGTGGAGTTCGCCTCGTTGCTCACGATGAGGTCCACGTCGTTGACGAGCACGTTGGCGCTGCTGGTGTCGGCGGGGTAATCGGAGTACGCCATGGTGACCTTTACGTCGTCGAAGGAGTGGAGTGAAGGGGTGCACTGCAACAACAGACAAGGATATCTTCAGCGGCAGCCGGATGACGAACTCCTCCTTCTTGTTGTTGACCTGCCCGTAGTACAGGAACAGCTCGAAGTCGCTCTCGTCGTAGCGCAGCACGCGGTCGAGCTGCACTCTGCCGTGTCCCTCGAAGTGGAAGTGGTCGGTCGTGTACCGCGTGCACCGCTTCTCCTTGGTGCACGAGCCCTTGGTGGGAACGCCGGCGTGCACGATGAGCGCCTTCATGAGGGAGGCGCGCAGATCCACGGACTCTACGCCTCACGCGCACTGCCCACACGTACTGCCGTGATAGTTGCCCTCACGGAAGTACTGCGTGATGATGGCGCTGGCGCCAGCGACGGCGGGCGTGGCCATGGAGGTGCCGCCCATGAAGGTGACGCCGTCGTGGTTGTCGCAGGAGCTGCCGCAGTCCCGCTTGCTCAGCGACTTGGCGGAGTAGGCCACACCCGTGGCCACAATATCGGGCTTGATTCTGCGGTTGACGCGCGCGATTCAGGCCTACCTTGGGGAGTTCGCATCGCCTCTGGAGGAGAAATAGGTGACATAGTTCTTGCCGTCGGAGATCTTGAGGTAGTCGCTGTACACGGCGCCGACGGCGAGGGCGTTCTTGGCGAAGGAGGGCGACGAGATGGTGTCGAAGCTACGACTGAGCGACGCGGAGCGGACGTACCCCTTTTCTCCCTCGTTTCCGGCGGCGAAGAGGATGAACATGTCGTTGTGTCCCCAGACGTACTCGTCGACCTGCTGGCAGAGGTCGTCGTAGTAGGAGTGCTCCTCCAGACCCCAGCTGTTGGAGGCGATGCGCACGCCGGCTTTGTAGCTACGCGTTAGCGGAGAGCACGGAGAGGACAAGACGGGGAAGTAGTACTGCGCCAGGTTGGCGGGGATGGTCAGTTGCTCCTTCTTGTTTTGGATATCGATGAAGGCGATGCGCGCCTGCGACGCGATTCCCTACGCGTGATTCGGGTTAGGAGAGAACGCACGTTGTAGGGACGGGACGTGCTGGTTTGCGCGTCTCCCGCCACCATGCCGGCCACGTGCGTGCCGTGTCCGTCGGTGGTTTCGTCTCCCTTGGTGCCGTAGACGTAGTACATGGCGATCTTGCGGTGGTTGGGGTCGAGTGTCTTCTTGTTGTACGCGACGTCGTTGGCTGAATCAAAGAAGAAGGCGCTCTTGTCGTCGATGCCCGTGTCGCCGATGCCCACGACGACGTCCAGCCCGGTGAGGTTGTGCTTTCTCAGCAGTTTCTTGTCCTCGCCGTCCGAGTCGTACTTGCCGTCCGTGAGGTACTGGCGCATGTGGTCGTTGAGGCGTCCTGGGGGTGAAGAGGAAGGGTGGAGGGGTACGGTGGTGTGAAGTGTGTTGAGAGGGGTGTGGTGAAAACGAGAGAGATGAAGACGCAAATGCTACACCTCAACACAAAGAAAAAAGAACTACGCTCCGAACGCAGCGAAGCGAGAACAAACTTGCCCTTGACTTCAACGCGCTCGACACGGTTGGACTGCAGCTGAGAGACGATGGTGCGAAGAACGGACTGGGGAGAGCCCTGAAGGGTTTGCTGCAAAGAAGAGGAAGACGCATGAGGAGATTGGAGAGAAGTGAAGAGATACTGGACCAGCTTCTCAGCGTCCGCAAGATCGTTCGGAAGAGACGATTCAGCAACACTCTCGGACGGCAGTGGAGTGGAGAAAAGAGAACTCTTCAGGGCACTAAATGCATTCTTAAACGTGGAGACGGCAGTCTGAATAACGGAATGCTCGGGCAACGCGACGAAGGATACTTCCAGCTCAGAATTCGCATTCCACTGACTGGCGATGGCATCGACGAGCGAAGGATGGATGCGAGCGAGGAGAGGGAACGGAGCGTAGGCGTGAATAATCCCTCTGAGACTGCTGGAATGCAGGAACGACTCCTTGCAAATAATCGTGACAGCTCGATTCGTTCCGCCCACGAAATGAAAGGCCGTGTACGATCTTCCCTTGGCGAAAACGGGAAGACGCTCGACGAACTGATACGGGTAGTACGACTCTTCGAGAAGCACGAAGAAGCGGTCAAATCGCGAAGGATCGTCCGTGACGTAAGAAGAGGAGGGGTAGCCGATCTTGGATTCATTTTCATTCAGAAGGAGATTACGTGAAATAGACTTGCCGAATCTGCATTTGAAAGACGAGATAGGGGCGTGTTCGTGGATTGCCGGAAGAGCGAGACGATATCATTCTCCATGGCTGAAGCAGCGGTAAACAGCAGCAAAGCAAGAAGAATCATTCTCTGCACAGAATAAAACTGAAATGTCCATTCTTCAAATAAGGACCCCGATGGATCCAATCGCCGAGCGAAAGAAGCGAATCGAGGAGTTGAAGAAGAAGAAGGCGCAGTTGGAGGCGCAGAAGAAGAACGGGAGCACTGGGAGCGAACCGTCCCAAACGTAGTGCGTTGCTGCGGTTGGATTACAGAATAGAATTCGATTCCGAAACTATGTGCCGAGCGACGCAACGCTCAAGGAGCAGGTCGATACGGTGTCCGTGACGGAAACGGCGCTGAATTACACGGAATCGATGAAGGAAGCTACGGCGATGCCGAGTGTAGGAGTGTGCGAAGGGGGTGTGAGCGCGTAGCGAAACGAGGAGATCAACCTGGCTCCGAAGAAGCCGAACTGGGATTTGAAGAAGGGGATTGAGCACAAGCTCGACAGGTTAGAGAAGGAGACGCAGAAGGCGATCACGCGCATGATCAGTGAGGGTGGTGAATGGGAATGAGGAATAGAGGAGAAGGTGACAGAGGAGGAGGAGTGAGGAGGCATTTGTATTATGGAGTGTTTGTTGTTGTGACGTGCGTTGCTTCACTTCACTTCACCTCACTTCACAGAAAATAGAGAACTTTTCACACTCATTTCAGAAGAGAAGATGTTCTCAGAGTAATCCTTCCATCGCCGTGTTTCTGTTGCGTTTCAAAACCATCGCTATTGGAAAGGATGCTATCGAGTCTCTGTAGACGCTTTCCTCGTAACGGAGGCTTTTCGGTGGGGAGGAGTGGACGAATGAGAATGCTGTATCATTGGACGTACGGGCTGAAGACTGGGCAGAATGCATTCCAGTATACTGGAAATAGAGCGTTGCTGCGATCATTTGCTTCGGCGCCCTCTGCGGAAGGAGACATACGTGATATCGACTTAAGCGGTTGGAATACGGACAGTACTGCAATCGTGAAGAAGAAGGGAAGCGTTGTTGTGAAGGGAAGAGAGAAGGAAAGAATTCCCGATTATTCGCCACTCCCCGCGATGACAAGGAGCGATATCGCCAAGTTGACGTCAACGGAAGTGGGAAGCATGAATGTGAACGTGTCGGAGAGCGATATCGTGAGTATCGATGCCTTATCGCACCAGCTGTACGACATGCTGAACGAGCCCATGTCGGACGACGTGTATTTGACGCTGAGGGAGATGAACGTGGATCCGCTGCTCCGCAAGGTGAAGGACACGTTGCAGGTGGATGACCTGCCGGCGGCGGTGAAAGCGATGCGTGTGCTGTCTGCCCAGGACCGTTTGGACGATGTGTTGTCGATTTGGGAGGTGATTCGCAAGAATCCCGCGCAGTGCACCCGCTTCGCGTGGACGGCATACTTGACGGCGCTGGCGACGCACGGCCAGACGCTGAAGGCGCGGGAGGAGATGAAGCAGATGGTGATGTCGGGACTCAAGCCGGATTTGCACGTGTACGGGACGATCATCAACGGTCTGGTGAAGGAGGGATCGCTGGACGCGGCGTACGGGCTGTCGCGGCAGATGACGGAGGCGGGGATTCATCCGAACAACGTGGTGGTGGCGTCGCTGATCTACGGTTGCATTGAAAAGCGCCAGTTGTCGCGCGCGGACGAGACGTTCAACCTGATGCGGAACTACATCGAGGAGGCGGATTCGATCACGACGAGTCTGATGATCAAGGTGGCGGAGCTGCAGCACAACACGGAGAAGGCGATTCACCTGTTCGATTCGCTGGAGGTGCATCAGCAGCCCGTGACGCAGGGCTGTTACCACGCGGTGATGAGTGCGTGCGCGAAGAGCTGGCGCTACGAGGTGATGACGCACGACTACTTCCACCAGATGGTGAACGCGGGGTACCAGCCGACGCGCATGTCGTACCACTTGCTGCTGCAGGCGTGCGCGACGTCGGGCGACTTTTGCGAGGTGGACCGCGTGTTGCGCGCCATGCAGGAGGACGGTTTGGAGCCGACGGCGAGCACGCTGTCGTTGGTGCTGAAGTCGTTGGGGACGGCGAGTTTGCATCACTTGGCTCTGCCGGAGCACCCCGCGGGAAACCGTCGCTACACGCGCGAGGAGTACAGGCGTTATTTGCAGGGGTATGAGATGAAGACGGAGCGGGATCGTTTGAGCTACGTGCGCGATATGCGTAAGAGAGAGATTGATGATGGTTTGGAGAGCGAGCGCCTGCGCGAGAGGGTTCTTCCGGAGAAGGAGGAGAAGTTGAAGTTTGATTTGGATGATTTCTTCGATGTGTCGAAGGGGAGTGTGGTGGAGGGTGAGTTATCGAGAAAGAGTGCTTTAAGTGGAAGTGAGAGAGGTTTAGCGGGAAGTGAAAACAAACAGAGTGCTTTAACGGGAAATGACAAAGAAGAAAACACGTCAAGAAATGCAAAAGGAATCACCAGCGGCCTCAGCAAGGAGACAATCGAGGCGGAAATCGCGCGCATGGAGGGAAGAGAGCTGCCCGCCAAGAAGCCCACCGCCGCGAGCCTCGCGTCTTCCGTGGAGAAGATTGTGATGGACAAGTACCTGATGAACGAGGGCGAGGGCGACGATGGCAAGGAGGGTGCGTACGGTCACAAGGACGCGGTGAGCGACCTGACCAAGCTGGAGTCGCTGGGGAGAGAGGAGATCATGGAGGTGTACAAGCGCTTGGGCGGTGACGAGAAGAACGTGGACTACGGCAGCGCGCTGTGGAGGAAGAGCGTGGAGGAGGTGATGAAGAAGGAGGTGGGACTGGCTGCGAGGGATGAGGCGTAGGGGCCGTTGCAGAAGACGCTGCAGGGCATCGTGAAGACGAAGATGGGCATGATGGCGTTGACGGGGAGTCAGTTGCTGAAGCAGAAGGAGGCGGCGGACAAGGCGTTGTTGGAGGAGTTGAAGTTCCTCAAGTCGTGCTTCCTGGAGAGCCCGGACAAGGCGCGCGCGATGACGCGACTTCGTCTGGCGGAGGAAGTGAGCGACGACGTGCTGAAGCGGTACGAGTTGCTGCGCGGCGTCGAGCCGACCGTCATTTACCACCGCGTTGGTATAGCTTCCGTTGCGTGATGCGTAGTCCGCGTCGCCGCTGGCGTTGTCGAAGCCGACGGCGCCGTACCTCACGCTGTCCGTTCCGAACCGCACGGTGGACTTGCAGGACTACTGGAACCGCCTGTACCACGAGGACATCACGGTGCCTCCGCTGAAGCAGTACCTCGCGCACGAGGGCGAGCGGGTGTGGAAGCAGTTGCTGGCGGTGGGGGAGTGTGGTGGCAGTGACGCGTAGAAGACGGAGAACCACCCCGATTTGACGAGCGTGAACAACTACCTCTCGGTGTACGCGAACGCGGGCTTCCTGGCGCGAGGCGAGAAGGTGTTCCGATCGATGGCTGTGGGGGATGGGAGAGAGCGTGAGGCGTAGAAGTACGGCGTGGAGCCGGACGCGTATTCGTACCACGAGCTGATTACGATGTACTGCAGGAACAAGCGGATCGAGGCGGCGGCGAGCGCGATGCGCGAGATGAAGCTGAAGGGGATGACGCCGGCGCCCGAGACGTACGGCGAGATGGTGTTGGCGTTGACGCGCACGGGGAAGGTGGACACGGCGCTGGCGGTGATGACGGAGATCAAGCACAAGAACTTGCCGTTCCCGAAGGAGCGTTATCTGCGGCCGTTGCGCATGCAGTTGAATGTGGGAGGTGCGTGGGAGAGATGACGCGTAGAAGTTGGACATGGCGGACCACCCCTCCATGCCAGTTGATTTAGAGGCGAAGCGGAGAAAGGAGTATCACGTTGCGGTGAGGAAGGACGGGAAGAAGGGGAACTACCGTGTGCAGCACGCAGCGAATGCGTGAGTGTGTTTATGTGGGGTGTTTGTTTGCGTTGCGTTGTGCGTTTTGAGTTCTGGATTTCGAGCGAGATGCTAGTAGAGTCCTAGGTATCGAGTGAGATAAATTCCGAGTCTCTCGCGCAGAATGCATTGACCCCGTTAACACAAAGGGACGAAATGGATACCCTCTAACGCGTTCGGTGGGAACTGAACGCCTTCCTCTCATTCACTCAAAAAATGTTTGGTCTCAGTGCTGTTGCATCGGCAACAAGTACGATTCTCTCCATTGAAAACACAGTCCAAACGATTGCAGGTGCTGCCGCCATATGCATTCCAATAATAGCGACGGTAGCTGGGTTTGTTTCTACACACCTGTCATTGCCTGAATGTCCCTTCATGATGAATGGCTGCTGCTATCACGGCAAGGTGTTCTACTGTACGAGTTAATAGTGACTGAGTTGAAATTTGTGGTATTGGGTTTCTTTTACACACATGCAAGAACACACTCGCTTTTCTTCTTGGAAAGTCCGTCAAGAACTATTCAACACGGTTAACCACCACACCGAATTCCTCTCCCTTCTCTTCCCCCAGGGCGTTCAGTACCGACTGAAAGCCAAACCCTATCATCTTCAAAAAAGGATAGAATGGGCTTTTGTGGTTGGCTTGCGAACGCGCTTGGCTTCGGTGTGGGTATCATCAAGGGATCCTTCGCTGCGCTTCTCATGAGTTTCGCCTGGACGCGAAACTGCGGAAAGAGTATTATCAGCTGCTGTCAGAGCTGTGGAGCGAGACGACAGAATGCGATGGTATAGTCGCTGTTTTCCTTTCTCTCTGGTTAGTTTGCATAGTTTTTGTGTGTTTGTTTGATACGGTTAAGCGTCGTTCAATGGGATTCGACATCCCATCATTCCACAAGAAGATAGTGAGAAAAGCAATGCTAATACATAACAATGCATCACACACAGAAACGAACACGAGCAGACATCATCCCCATCACGAACGTTTCTTCCTCATTAAATCGATTCCATTACACAGAAGGAACCCCACCCCATCCAAACAATCAAGAAAAGAACGCGAGAGACGGGAACACTGGTCTTGGAGAAGAGCGAACCGCTGACCAATCAAACGGAGAATGGGGTTCTTCGCCCACCAAAATAGTCCCGAAATGGGGAAATCTCCCTTTCCACGTATTGTTGTTAGCAAAGAAAGACCGAAATGAACGGAAAGCGCTTGCTTCTTCTTCTCCATTTCTGCTGTCGTGCAATTGCGCGTCGTGTCATGTGTAGACGCTGTCGTTTTAGCCACAATCACCTGCAATGACGGGGAGACGTACATTGCGGTGTTCACGAAGACTGCGAGTTATGCCCACGAGCAGTCCTACAAAATTCTGTCGGGCACAACGGTTTTGAAGGAGAGTGCGCCGTTTGGGGCGGACGAGGAGAGAACGGATGAGTACTGCGTTCCGGCCTCGACGAACAACCAGTACACGTTCAGAATGATCGATTCGTATGGTGATTCGTGGACGCCTGGCTCGTGGTGTCGCATTTTCGGCGTTTACGGCAATGCGGTGTTTCGAAATTACATGTCGTTGGACCGAGAGGAGGACTTCGTCATTTCCTTGTACTATCCCGTGATGAAGAGCGTGGAGTGGAAGACGACGTCGACGGCCTCGATTCCGGCGGACTGGAACACGGTGGGTTTCAGCGAGAGTGGTTGGAGCACGGTGACGCTTGGATCGACGACGACGGCCACGGGCACGCAGTACTACCGCAAGCAGTTCACGGGAATCGCGGACATGGCGGCGTACGAGTTTGAGCTGAACTACCGCTTCGGTGTCGTGGCGTACGTGAATGGCGTGGAGATCTTCCGTGACAACATGCCCGCAGGCGCTGTGACTCCCGCCACGCTTCCTACTGGCAACTACCCTGCTTACGGGTACCACGGCGTGATTCGTCCCGGTTTTGACGTGACGGTGTCGAGCAACAACGTACTGGCGGTGGAGCTGCACTTCCTTTCTGGCGAGAGCGACGTCGACTTCAACGCGTACGTGGCTGCCAACGCGGCCTCGACTGCGGTGACGGACACGGACAAGTGCTTCATCTATCCCTACAACGTGGATCCCGCTTCGACGCAGGGCATGGACGTGTCGAACATTCTCGACTTCGACATGGACAGCGCGTACTCGCTGAGCAAGTCGGAGCTGCCCGCGACCATCAACTACCAGATGAGCGGTCCGCGCGCGGTCATCAACGGTGTGAGAGTGTGGCCGTCCGGCGAGCCGACCTCCGCCATGAAGGCGTTCACGTGGGAGGGTTCGATGGGCGGCTCTTCGTGGTCGAGCGTGTTTTCGGTGACGAACGCGGTGTTCCAGATGTCGCAGTACCAGACGTTCTACAGCCTATTCAGCAACGAGGCGTACGCGTCGTACCGCCTGCGCGTCACCGACGCAGTGGGTTCCTTCATGGCGTACGTGTTCGAGGCGCAGCCGGTGACGTGCCTGGTGGAGTTCCCGAGCTCGCTGGTGTTCGATCCGGCGTCGTACTCGGTGTACGCCGTGTACCAGGAGGTGGAGATCCACCCGACGATCACGGAGTTCTCGAGCTGTTCGATCCAGCCGGCGCTGCCCGCGGGTCTGACGCTGAACGCGGCGACGTGCACGGTGCACGGCAAGGCGACGACGGGCGTGACGAGCACGACGTACACGATGACGTCGGTGATGGGAAGCCGCACGACGTCGGGCACGTTCACGCTGGAGACGGTGGAGTGCGCGGGCGTGCTGGCGAATGTGCTGCGCGTGTACCGCGGCGAGGCGTACCAGGAGTCGTTCTCGATCAAGGACCTGGCGACGGAGCAGGTGGTGCTGAGCGTGGCTGCCAACTCGGGTCAGCCGAACTACGCGAGCGTGGAGAGCACGGTGTGTTTGACGGGTTCCAAGTACGAGATCGCGATGGCGTCCAGCGGGACGGCGTGGCAGAGCGACTCGTTCCTCTACGTGAAGGCCATTCTGTTCGAGGACGAGTACGAGATGATTGCGCGCGTGCGTTTCGACGGCGTGATGGGCACGTCTCCGGAGCGCGTCGTGTTTGGTCGGTGGGAGGTGGCGCCGCATTCGCAGTGGTTCTACAAGATGAGTGAGGTGCCGGCGAACTGGTTTGGGTCGGACACGTCGGGGTGGAGTACCGGTGCGATGGGCAGCTTCAGTGGTGTGACGAACCAGATCCAGCTGTACAAGAAGACCTTCAACGTTGCTTCGCTGGCGGACGTGTCGGGTTTCGTGCTCTCGCTGCGCTATTTATATGGTTGCGTGATCTACCTGAACGGTCACGAAGTGTTCCGCAACGGCGTGGAGGGCGATGTGAGCGCGTCGAGTATCGGTCTGAACGCGTATACGGACGTGATGTACCGTCACGTGTCGCTTCCCGTGCGCACGATGGCGACGGCGGAGACACCGTCAGTAAACTACCTTCAGGAGGGCACGAACACGATCGCGATCGCGATTGTGGCGCAGACGGCGACGCAGACGACGTCGTACTTCGACTGCGCGGTGCGTCTGATGGGCGCGGCGGACTCGCGCGTGTTCGACTACAGCACGGAGGACTTGAACATGTACGGCAACCCGATGTACATCGCGGACCTGTTCTACGGGTACTCGATTGCGTACAGCACGTGCGCGGACAACCACCTGACGATCCTGTTCAACGACAATCGTCGCGAGTGGATTTCGAGCGTGGACCTGTACCTGTACTACCAGCAGGGCAGCGACCACCCGGCGCAGTTCACGCTGAAGGCGCGCAACAGCAACCTGGAGGAGTGGACGACGCTGAAGGCGGTGACGGGCATGCAGTGGTCGCTGGTGGGCGAGCACAAGAAGATTTGGCTGGAGAACAGCAAGCCGTGGAACCAGTACCGCTTCGAGAACTTCGCGACGGGCAATCCGGACAGTTGCAGCTGGAAGCTGGGCGGCATCGACCTGAAGGCGGACGTGATTCCGTCGACGATTCCGGAGCTGTCGTACCCGAGTCCGGTGGTGATTACGCCCGGCGTGGAGATGGGCGAGGTGTACCCGACGCAGGACTATTACTACGACTTCAGCGTGACGCCGGCGCTGCCGGAGGGTCTGTCGCTGGACGCGAACTCGGGCAAGATCTCGGGCACGGTGCGCGAGCTGATGGCGGCGACGACGTACCAGATCACGGCGACGAAGGTGGGCGGCGGCACGACGACGGCGTCGGTGACGCTGTCAGTGGAGACGTGCAGCGGGACGAAGTCGCTGATCACGCTGGTGGTGCGCACGGACAACTGGGGCTACGAGGGCTCATACAAGCTGTACAGCGGCAAGGGCAAGGGCGGCGAGGTGATTTCGTCGCTGAACTCGTTCAAGGTGAGCAACGCGCTGAACTACGGCGACTTCTGCGTGCCGCACGGCATCTACACGGTGGAGCTGTGCGACAGCGCGAACGACGGCTGGATCAACCCGGCGGGCTGGTACCTGACGGTGGACGTGGGCGCGATGATCTTCGAGATGGGTCAGGTGGCCTACAGCGTGCGTTCGATGACGAGTCTGTTCTCGTCGTACCTGCCGTTCCAGGTGGAGTACGACGACTGGAAGGTGTGGAACAAGGACGAGAATGTGGCTGCGGACTGGAAGAGCGTGGACTGCGACGAGGCGGAGTGGGAGACGAAGAAGGCTGTTGAGTTCGGTAATCATATGGGCACGACGGCGTACGTGAGGCATGAAGTCGTTATTCCTTCGTTGGAGGACTACTTCGTATTGAATGTGAGAATGAAGTACGCGGGCGGCGTGGTGGCGTACTTCAACGGGCGTCTGGTGGCGCGCTTCAACCTGGAGGAGAACTTCGACGCGAGCACGGAGGCGACGGCGGTGCACGACGCGACACTCTTCTCCAAGTTCCACGTGATTCTGTCGACGGTGGGCGCGGTGACGGGCAAGAACGTGATGGCGTTCGAGATCCACCGCGCGGTGGGCGAGAGCGCGGTGGTGTTCGACGCGACGGGCGTGTTCGGCGTGAACGACTGTTCGCCGGTGCTGGACACGTACGCGTCGATCGAGAGCAGCACGGTGACGGGCTGCACGAAGGAGGACCTGCTGGACCTGAATCCGGTGAAGTTCGGCAACATCCCGAACCTAGCGAAGTCGTTCCTGTCGTGGGTGGTGGAGAACCAGGAGGGTTCCAAGTTCAACAGCTTCGCGATCCAGGCGAGCAAGGCTGCGACGGGCTACGGGTTCTCGGTGTACGGTCGTTGGTACGCGAACGAGGAGTACACGAGCGCGCTGGCGGTGACGGGTCAGCGGATCGAGGAGCGTGCGCGCAACGCGTGGGCGATGCCGGTGGGCATTGCGGGCTTCAGCCAGTTCAAGTTCGAGGTGGACGGCACGGCGTCGACGATCATCAGCACGAACGCGTACTTCGGTCAGTACTGCAAGCCGAGCGGCAGCGGTTCGTGTCCCGGAGTGGATGAGTACCCGTCGGTGGGCGAGGGCGAGATCTCTCCGGCGAAGTGTCCCGAGGGCTTCCGAGGCTACGCGTACAGAGAGTGCGCGAACGGCGTGCTGGGAGACGTGAAGACGGACAAGTGCGAGTACAAGCTGCCGGACAAGATCCGCTACCCGAGCATCGTGATGGAGTTCGTGATGGACACGGAGGTGTCGAGCGGCGCGCCGACGTACGTGAACATCATCGAGGAGTTCTACATGCAGGAGAGCACGCCGCTGCCCGAGGGTCTGAAGATTGACGCGGTGACGGGCGAGATCAGCGGCATTCCGCGGACGATCGTGGACAGCACGACGTACGTGGTGCGCGGGAAGAACCAGAAGGGCGAGACGTTCGCGGAGATTTCGATTCGGGTGCGCAAGGGTCTGTGTCTGCCGGAGGGCGTGTTCGAGCGCACGGAGGTGGGCGAGACGGCAGTGTACGAGTGCTCGAAGCAGGGCAGCTACTTTGGAACGCAGAAGAGAGCGTGCGTGCTGGGCAAGAAGGACGGCGAGTGGGCGGAGGCGACGGGATCCTGCGTGGCGATCCTGAGCATCGTCGCGATTCTGGTGATCGTGATCATTGTGGTGGCGGTCGTGGTGCTGATCGTGGTGAAGAAGACGCGCAAGACGAAGAAGGCCGTGGGCGGTGTGAAGGGAGCCGCGGCGAAGAAGGCGGTGAAGCCGGCGAAGGTTTAGTGGGGTGTTTGTTGGAGAAGGGTTAGTAGTGTGTTTGCTGGAGGAGAGTCGTTAGGATAGGGTGCTCCATCAGTGGGTGGATATGCAGTGAGGAGTAGCGTATCGTTTCTAGTATCTGCGATAACTGGGCCCAAAAAGCAGACGCGTGCTTCAGGTAAGTGGAGTTGATAAGTCAATTTCCTTTTCTTTCTGAGTACCCAGGCCATTACTTGCGTAAAGAATGTTGCTGCAAAGGGTAGGGTTAGGTACTTCTATTCCTTTACGACTCCCTCGTCCATTATTGAGATAAGTGAGGAGCGAGATGATTGGATCGTAGTACCGAGAACAAAGACGGCAGTACAAGTGAAGGCGACGTCAAGAGAGCAAAACAGGGCTGTGCTGAGTCCGATTGGGAGAGCGTGTTGAAGAAACATAAGAGCAGCTCGATAAGCACCGAAGAGATCAGATCAATTTGGTACGTGCATTCATGTGACATAGAAAGCAGTGATTCCGTAAAGAACACAATTCGTTTCAGATTGCAATGTAAGCAGTATGGATACGATGAACGAGCATAGTGGCAGCGCATTCAACTGGATTCCTCCCTTCGGAAGGGCGGAATGATGGAGAAGTGGTGCGTTTTGAGTGTTACGACGTAATCAGTAGATCTGCATTGAACGAGCAACGCATCGTATTCAGTGTGAGTTCCTTTCGATGCAAGAAGCGTGTGTTGAAGAAACACAAGAACTGAGATTACTTTAACTATAAACAACACGGAAGTTCTCTATTTATGTTTGTCGCTGCAATTCCACGACAGATACAACACGGAATAGCGCATCTACGCGTAATGCGCACCGAGCACGTTCCTACGTGCATAATTCATGTACAACTCGCGAGGAAATACAAGAGCATAGTTTGCTTCTAACATAACCAAAACCATTGTCCTTTCTGTGTGTTTGTCGCCGCAACACAACATGAGAATTGTACAGCAGATACAACAAGAGAATTGCGCAAGAGCTATAGATAACAGCGGTGAGGATCGAGCACCTGTTCATCTCAGCTCGCTCAGAGTATTGAGCAAACGGAAGATAGGTTTGCTGCAATATGCTCTTGAATACACGTTCAGTTCATAGGAAAGCTGTAGAATGGAAACGACTGGAAGGAAGCTGCGATAAGGATAATCAAGGAATGCACGTTCAGTAGTTCACGTGTCCCACGTGTCAAATACTGTGTTTGTTGTTGAATGAAATATCGAATCATGAAGGGGAAAGAAGAGGAGTTGGATAGGCGTGAATGGATCAAGAAGAGTTTGATGTTCACGATTGTGCTCTAGTGGTTGTGGAACGGGAGGACTGACGTGTAGAAATGGAGATGCGTGGTTGTGGATCAAAACGAGATACATTGCGGAAGAAGAGAGTGAGAGTGTGTGGACGTATCGGAGAGATAAGGATGAATGGGAATAATGGATTGGGAGGAGAAGTGTGGGGCATGGATAATAGAAAGGGAGGGGAGTGTTACCGTTGTATACAGCACGTAGTGTAGAGAGTACAGCTTGAATTGTAGAGAGATTGGGTGTGGATGCGCCTACTATAAGCGTGCAGTGGGTAAAGCGCGTGTACCGCGTGGTTAGAGTGTGTAACGATAGGGTAGAGGAGTTGTTCAGCGACAGCCGTGATAGTTCCCTATTCTTTCTCCCTCGCACGCCTGACGCGGAGAGGTGCTCGCTTTAGTGTATTGCGGTGCATTTCTGGATGAAGTGCTGATATGCAATTCTGATATGCATTCCACCCATGAAGAACTACCGTTCCAAAGCTAGAGCGCGTTAACGAACAAAGATGGAAGTTCCCCAAAACCAACTTCACAAAAGCGTCGAAGACGTCCTCGCAGGCCTTGCGCTCGTTGAGCTTGAGGAAGTCCCAGAGGGACTTGGGTCTGTACTCTCCGAGCGTCTCCATGGAGAAGATGCGTGCGCCGTCACCAGTTCTGCGCATCATGGCGTTGAAGTACTTCGGATTATTAACGGCGTCCGTGAGCTGCTCGAGGGTGTAGTTCGAGGTAACTACAAACCACTCCGGGCAGATCTGTCGCGTGGCTCCCTTGACCTCGGCGACGAAGGAAAAGCGGTCTGCCCAAATCTTGAGCAGCGACTCGAGCTCCTTCCAACCTCGCGGCTCGGCTTCGTCCATGATCACGACCTTCTGCCCGAAGTACCCGTCCCACCACTTGCTGTGTGGCTTGAGGTAGAAGGCGAGGCCATCTCCCTGCGCGACGTGTCTGGCAAAGTCCAGCGCGAGCGACGTCTTTCCGGTACCGGGATCGCCGTAGAGGAACACGAGGCGACAGTGGGATTGCGGCGGGAGAGGGCGCTGCAGCTCGAAGTGTTTCGCGTAGTCTTCGCATTTCTTCATATTCATGAAGAAGAAGTAGGGTGGCAGTCTACCGGTGAGAAACAAACAGGATACTTACTCAGCGTAATTACCATAACGAATCTGGTGCTCGTGCGCCTCGAATACCTCGCGGTTGGTGGGACGGCGCTCGCGAGGCAGAACGGCGTGAAGCAGCGCCTCCACGTAGCCTTCCTTGTCCAGGATGAAGATGTCCTTGCCCTCAACGGCGCCGCGAATCTTCGTCTCCGGCTTGAGGATGTAGCGTATCGCGCGCTGTTGGTCCTCCAGGGTGCGCAGCGGCAATACGTATGGATGAAGCGGTTCTCCTCGCATGCACTGCAGCTGCATGTTGAGGACCGCCTTCGTCATGCGCACAAACAAACAAACAAACAAACAAATGTTACGCACATCCACGGACCAGTGGCAGCTGTTAACGCCCATACACTTAAGGCTTCGGGCTCCGTGACCCAGCTGGAGTCACAACTTCTGTAACCAAGAATCCCTCAGGGCGACTCACGCCTCCCCGGTTAGATAGAACTTGCGTCCTACCCCTGATACTGGAGTCCATCCCAGCATCGGGTGTTGCTACAACTGACAGGCCGGAGGCCCGTCGTCCCCAACTACCGAGTCCGTCGGTCTCGTCCCGCATGTTTAGGAACAAACGGCGCGGGAGATTCCTCCGGTTGTTGTTAAAGTCAAAAAAGCCAAAAAAAGGACAACTGTTCGGGCTTTCACCTCGCAGTCACCTGCAGGTCCGCAAAAACAACCCTGTTAGGGGAAAAAAGCCGCTAGACCTGGAAATCGCACTCCGATGCTCCTCGACCTGCGTCGAGTTCGAACGCTTCTCCGTGCGCTCACAGCCGACCAGGCACCCCAAAACCTCACAGCAAGGACAAAAGACCCCGTAAAACCTCTTTGGGCAAAACTTCGGGAAAACCTTTTTGCGAGGGAAAAAGAGGCACCCTCTCGCTGACTTCAGGGAAAAGCCCATCAGGTATTCGCCAGCCCAGTTCCTTTAGGCAGAAAAACCCCTCCATCAGCCCCGTCACGAACCAAACGAGTAAGACTGTCACCCACAGCGAGACCGACTCGCTCCCAGCAAGCACTTCCATTGTCGCAGCGAGACCGACTCGCTCCCAGCAAGCACTTCCATTGTCGCAGCGAGACCGACTCGCTCCCTTCCGTCGCCATGGGGCGAACACTTCCGTCACCACAGTGAGATCAACTTACTTCCAGTATCGTCACATCAATCACAGTGGGATCGACTCACTCCCAGTAATCTCAGTGAGACCAACTCACTCCCAGTCGCAGCGAGACAAACTCGTTCCCAGCATAGTCACTCGTCCCTTTCGTTCCTCCTCCCTCCTTCTTGCGGTCAGCCTCTTCCTACACTTTCTTTGTTGTTCTTAGGGACGTTCTTTTTAGCGCTGACCCGTTATTGCTTTGCAGCTAATTGGTTTGTCCTACTAATCACGGCGAGGCCCGCAGTCACAGCGAGACCGACCCGCTCCCAGCTCAGTCACACAAATCACAGCGAGACCAACTCACTCCCAGCCCATAGTCACACCAATCACAGCGAGACCAACTCACTCCCAGCATAGTCACTCGTCCCTTTCGTTCCTCCTCCCTCCTTCTTGCGGTCAGTCTCATCATTGATTTCTTCGTTGTTCTTGGGACGACATTCTTAGCACTGACCCATTTTGGCTTTGCAGCCGATTGGATTGTCCTTCTTTACTGTCGCAGCGAGTCCAGCCATCACAGTGAGACCAACTCACTCCCAGCACAGTCACACGCATCTCAGCGAGACCAACTCGCTCCCAGCAGTCCACCTCACTAGACAGTGCTGCCCTGGTTTCTCTTCTCCCATCAGGGCTACATTGTCGCCGTGTCCCTCGTTACCATTCAGAACCTCCTCCCACCTCTTCGAGTCGTGCTCTTCCTTTCTTCTTCTCGGGACTCTTTTCTTCTTAGCCACGACCCATTTTTGCTTTGCAGCACGTTGCATTCACGAATGCGACATTTACCTCCTCCCACCTCTTCAAGTCAGACTCTTCCCATCTCAGCAAGTCTGACCGATTGTTGCGCATTCGGCACCTCTCACCGGTCTCCTAGGTCAATCTACTGATTAGGCTCCCTCCCTTACCGTTTCAGATCAATCTTCTCTTCTTGTTGCTGGCCGTCTCATTTCCAACATTGCGGGCCCATTACTACCATCTCGTCTTGCGTTCTTCCTTGTCCGTTGCATTGCATTGCATTGCCTTGCCTTGCGTTGCATTGAATTGCTGAATTGTAGATTGTCGTTGTTGCCATCTTCATTATCCGTTTCGTTCTTGACCGCTTCATCTCCTCTTGCTGGCGTTCTTCTTGCGCACACATACTGGGCTCGCTGGCGCTCCACTCTCTTCCGTATCCGTCGGCACATCCATTCTCATTCATCGACGTTTCTCTCCGCTTGTCTCGCAGCCATCGTGTTCACCCCATTACCATTTCGCCATTTCGGCTTCCCTTCGCCCTTCTCGTTCTCCCTTCTCCGATCTTCACGCTCCGCGATGTTTCTTCATTCCTTCCTTCTATTCCTCCTTCCCTACCCTTCTTTACGTTCGAGATGGGTTGTACAACGAATTGCCAATCGTAGTCCCACGTACCTCCCCTTCTGCTTTGCCTCCTCTGTGAAGCCGACACAGAATGAAAGAAATAATGAATACCACTTCATCCTCACCCTGTCTTCTAGACTTTTCTACAGTTCTTTTGTTCTAGAAGAACTTCTTTCCTGACGATTTGATTAGGAATGCGATTCGTATGTGATTCATGCATTTCTAGAGTTGGGAGGGTTCGTATCGCGTGATGATCTCGACAAAAGGCTTTGTGAGGGTGCATTGGGTTTGCGACTATCGCGCCATTCCGTTGTCATTTCAATGACCTGAACAAGATGTAGAGGAGACAAACGCGATGTCAGAAACGAGACGAGGAGAAGAGAAGGAATTGCGGGATTGCATATTGCTGAGGGACTGAATTGAAGTGCATAGCGGCAAAGAAGAAGGTGATTGCGAAGAGAGGGTGATCAGAACGGGTCTTAAAGCACGGGACCGTAAAGCAAGGATTGCTACGAAGCAAATCAGAGTTGTAGGAGCGCATTTGAGTGCGCATCGTTGTCGTGTCCTTCAAAGCAAGCCATTCTTGATTGGATTCAATGCGTGTGAATGGAATCGAAGTATGTATGGAAGAATGAAGTGTTTCAAGGAGGAGATGTCGCAGAGAGTGGCTGTTGTATGCATGCAGGAGGTCAGTAGAAGCGGCTGAGAGCGAAATCGAGTTTGAGGTTCCATTAAGGTTGCATCGCTGTTGCATCGCTGTTGATGAAGAGAGTGGAGTGGATTTGCAGTGTTTGAGTGTATTATTGAAGGCTATGGATGGAATGAAAGCAGTGAAACGTGAAAAGGAAGAATCGAGTTGGAGGAGGGAAGCGAGCTGGCGAACAAGGGAAAGAGATGCTTTCGTGAAAGTGTTCAAAATTGAAGGTACAGATTTCGATGACGGTGGATGGAGGAGGGTGAGACAAGACCATGTGCAGCAGGAGAGGGGCTGCTGGAGGGTGCTGAGCGTGATCAGGAATTGCGGTTGGCGTTAGGGCTGCCATGCGTGTGGAGACTATAGGAGATGATGGAGTTATCGATGGTGTGAAGAAGGGTGTTCTCTGCTGTGCGATGAGTGAGATGCCGTTTGGTGAAGGGATGAGAGGAAAGAGTGTATGTTTGTTGACGAGCAAGGAGGGAGGCGGCGTTTCTGTGGTTATGGTGTTTTCGGACCGTTGCTGGCGACATGCGTAAAGTGTTTGATCGATTCTGGGTGTTTGTTCTGGTTGATGGCGACTAGAGTCAAGCCATCAATTGGCGGTATTGGATTGTCTTGAATCGTTGTG
>ERZ1106948.440-NODE-440-length-19280-cov-37.949181_pt1 | contig 19280 bp, 23 predicted proteins | sample MGYA00403673_ERZ1106948 | MGnify/ENA primary metagenome ERZ1106948 (study PRJEB35170, sample SAMEA104062409) | human gut metagenome | biome: human gut; feature: human-associated habitat; material: faeces | place: Denmark | collected 2012-05-07 ...
AGTCGCACCAGCTGCGTGTACGTGCGGTCGCCGCTCTTGCGCGTGATGATGTCCCACTTCTCGGGCGTCGTGATGATCAGCTGCGTGTCGTTGATCTAGCCATGAACCTCTCCGCGCAGCACCACCTCCTCCTTCGTCAGGTTCACGTCGCCCGACAGCTCGCGCACCTTCACGCCGTACGGCTTCAGCTTCTACGCCTCACGCCTCCTCGCCTGCCCCACGCGTCCGAAGCTGTCCACCATCTCCTTCACCAGCGCCTTCATGGGCGCCACGTACACGATCTTGAACTTGTCCAGGTCCACGCTGTCCTGCACGTCATCCCCACCTCCCACACGCACGTCCTCGCGGCGGTGCAGCCACATCTCGTGGAGGATCGTCATCAGCGCCACGTTCGTCTTGCCGGCGCCCGTCGGCGCGCACAGCAGCATGTTCTCCTACGCCTCAATCACCCGCTCCACACCGCACCGACGACAGCATCGCGCACTCGTACACGCGGCTCTGCACCAGGTTCAGCTTCGACACGCCCTCGAAGCCCCTGCGGAACCACGCCGGCATCTCCTCCACCGCCACCAGGTGGTGGCTGTTCAGGAACGCCGCGTCGCTGTACTTGTTCGCCGCCGCGGGCACGTGCACCTCCTCCCAGCCCGGCTTCAGGATCTTGTGCGTGCCCTCGGGCAGCTTGAACGTCTTCTTGCTCATGAGGTGGTTGCCCGCGGCGAACTCCAGGTCCGCCAGGTTGATGTGCGCGCGCGGCTTGGGGACCGTCGCCTCCATGCTCAGTCCCCGACGCTCCTCCTCGAGCAGCTGCGCCTCCTCCTCCTTCTCGGGCTGCGCCTTCGGGCGGTTGTGTCCGGCGCGCGCCAGCACGTCCTTCGCAGACTTCGCGTGGTTGCCCTCCAGCGCGCGGAGCAGCGCGGCGCCGTTGATCGTCGCGTCGTTGAGGATCTCGCGCTCCAGCGCCTCCTTCTCCGCCTCCTGCGCCTGGCGCCACCGCAGCGTGTACACGATCTTCTGGCGGTTGTTGAGGAGGAGCGAGATCAGGTCCGCGTGGTCCACGCCGATCAGCTCCACCAGCCGGCTCTCGTCCTCTCTCTATCTCTCACACGATACACCCACACCCACCTCGTCGTCGCTCTGCAGAATGCCCAGCACCTGCTCGGTGATCAGCGCGCTCTTCTCGGGGTTCTTCTCGTACTCGTTGATCTGTCGCTGCAGCCAGTACGCGTCGATCTCGCTCACCTTCAGCTCGCCCTCGTCCTCCTCCTCCTCCATTCCGCCGTGCGTCGTGGCGAGTCGGCCCTCCACCGCCGCGTCCTCGCCCTCGCTCTCCTCGTCCTCGCCGGGCTCCTCGTCCAGCACATCCTCGTCGCTCTCCACCTCCATGTTCAGCGCCACCACCTCCTCCTTGTTCAGCTCCTAGGTGTGAACCCACAGGCGCAGCGCTACAGCGGACAGGTCCACGTCGAAGTCCGTGATCTCCTTGCTCAGCTCCACCAGGTCGCCGAACTCGCGCTCGTTCATCTTGTCCAGCACCGCCTCCACGCGCTCCTGCTTCCCCTTCACCTCGTCTCCCTTCAGGATGGACAGCACCTCGTTCGCTACATCTGCAATAATGTCCTACGTGTGAGACGGAGGGAGAGGCACCACCCCAGACTCGTCGGGGTAGTATTTGGAGATGATGGCGAGGAGCTGCGAGTACTTCGCCTCCGTCTCTGCCGTTTTGGGTCGGTATATTCTGCTGTTGTAGTCGTCCGTTGCCGTGAGCACGCTCTTCACGTTGCGGTTGATCGCCACGCCTCCCGCGCGGCGCCGCTTCTGCTGCTGCGTTTCGGACGCCGCCTTCTCTCGCTTCCTAGGGCGTCAATCGGACTGCGGGAGCCGCATACTTCTGTTCCTTGCGCTCGTGCAGTTTCTTCACTTCGTCGGAGACGAGAATGGCGCGGTCGCCCATTTTCGGCAGCGTTCTTCCCGCGAGACTCTCTGCCGAGCCATTTGGCTCATTTCGTCTGCTGGAACGGTCCCGGTCTGCCTGCAATACTTGCGACGAATTCTACAGCGTGAAAATGGGAGGAGTGCGGCAATACGTTCGCATAGGCGTATTGACGTTCTTGAATAGCTCGCTCGGCCATTTTCAAATCTTTCGCTTTGATTCGGGGAGTGAAACCGGAATGCGGACCAAAGGGAAGAAATGATCTGTTGGTGGGGGAGAAATCGCCTTCACAAGGGAGATGAAACGGCTGCACTGTGAGCGCCGTTCTTCCGTCAATTGGAGGTGACGAAAGAGATGACTCATTGCACGACGTAGACGATATGTAGATGTGTAATGAAAATAGAAGAGGACGTGATGGTGATTGCTCCTTCGAGCGACAGGTGCGGGTGCAACAAACAAGCGTATAAGTTACCAGAGACAGAAATCAAAGCAGAAGAAGTATAGGGCTGCCGGAAGAAGAACAAGAACACGACGCTCGTTCGTCAGATTCTTAGAAAGAAAAACGTTAAGCACTAGACTCAAAGGAACAGGAAAGAACCCACCGTACATACTCCACGCCAGACTGAGGACTGCCAACATGAGAACGATGACTCCGTTTTCGATGACAGCACCAATCACCATGCGGATGAGGATGGGAGTCAATGCGTAGCCAACAGCACACACCATCTGGAAGCAAGAGCTATTCTAAAGCAAGGAACGCGATTCTTACATATTCACCTTCAGCAGCTTCGCATTCACGTAGAGACCGAGAGCACCAAGCCATTGAAGAAGGATCACCGACGAGAACATCACAGACTCGTCCTTGTTGCCCAGCGGTCGAAATACGGCAGCACTACGGATGAAACGGGGAGCAAGGAGTGAACAGGGAGATGAGCAAACCAATCAGCAGAGGGCCCCACAGATCCCCTACAGTTAACACGATCGTGCGAATCTACAGTCATCCAGATGCTTTTGGATGTCGGGGTTGGCGACATTGGCGAAGAAGACGATCTTCATTTTTGCGAGAATGACTCTGACATCCCTCATCTAGTCGAGTGACGCTCAAAGGGAATCCGCCTACAATCGTGTCATACACGGACTCGTCAAGCGTGGACTCGACAATCTCATTGTTTTGCGTTTCTATCATCCCACCTATTGCTAACTCGGTGTGGGAGCAAAATACTCATGATGGACTATCCACTTCAAGAAAGACTGACTATGGAACGGGTTTTCAAGAAACAGCCATGTAGATCTATTTGAAAATGTCATCGAACGACGAGTCGCTATCCGCCTGCTCCTGCGAATCGCTCTTCTTCTCCTCGTCGGAAAAGATGTCAATGTCCTCGTCGCTGTCCTCTCCCGACGAGGCTGTGTCGATGTCCTCTCCCGACGAGGCTGTGTCGATGTCCTCGTCGTCAATCGGCGAGAGCGTTCCGACCGGCTTCGGTCCCAGCTTCGGCGTGATGAAGGACGCGGGCTCCTTGTAGTACACTCCAGCCACCGAGCCCATCTGCTCGAGCATCGTGAACAGCATGTCGTCGTCCATCTCGTCCTCGTACTCGTGCTTCAGCGGGGGCTGCTCGCCGAGCACCACACGCCTCGCCACCGCGGGATTCATCGAGAGAAGTCTCCAGTACCTATGCCTCACGCCCACTCGCCTCTCCTACAGGAACGCGCGATCGCGAATATCTACCGAGAGCGTCTCCGCCGTGGCGAGCGTGAGGAGTGACGTCATCACCTCCTTGCCCGCGTCGGGGCGTCTCAGGAAGAGCTTGACGGCGGCGGTGAGGAGCTGGAGCTGCACGACAGGCTTCTCGTCGTGGTAGGAGTCGATGAAGAGTCCGAGCAGCTCGTTGGCGTTGTCGATGATGTTAGAGTACTCGCCGATCACCCAAATGATGCACGCTCGCGCCTCCGCCTCGTCGAGAAGGTCCATGACGCCGCACATGGGCACGATCACCGACGTGTATTTGCCCGGGTACAGGCGGAAGAGGCGCGTGAGGACGATGATGGCTTCCTGCACGATATAGTTGACCTAGCGATGAGGCGAGAAGTGAACGATGACCTTGCTCTGGAGAAGGAAGAGAAGGACGTTGACGCAGCGGTCTGCCGACGACTCCAGCTTCACGGCGCAGCGACCGATCGCGCGGACGGAGGCGCGCACGAAGGAGACATCGGCTTGCGTGGCGTACCTACGGGTGAGAGAGCGACGGCACGCCCACTCCTTCAGCTCGCTGAGGATACGCTCGAGGTACTTGGAGGTGGACAGCGAGATCAGGAGCTCCAACTTCTCCATCTTCACGTAGTAGGGGTCGTTGTACTTGCAGAAGAACACCTGGATGTTCTGCGAGAGCAGGTTCGGCACCTTCTGCACGATCAGGCGCATGCTGCGCAGCACCACGTAACGCAGCTCGGCGCACTCCGCGGAGGTGAGGGACACCAGCGCGTGCGCCAGCTTGTTGAGCGACGCCTTCGTCAGCTCCTCGTCGCAGTCCTCGATGTTCAGCAGGATGACCTTGATGGCTCTATTCGTGAGTGACTGAACGCGCACACACCCCATGACCACGGCGACGTTGGCGTGTTGGAGACGCGGGATCGTCTTCTCCACCACCGTGATGGCTTCCGCCTCGTCCTGCGGCACGTAGCCGGCGAGGACGTCGAGGATGATGATCTGTCCCCACTCGGAGCACTCCTCGAGACAGAGCAGCAGACGATTCAGCATCTTGCTGTTCACGTGGATGCAGTCGCGACCGATGGTTTGCGAGATGTCGTGCAGCGCAAAGATGGCGTTGGACACGACGAAGGGACTGGAGTCGTTGATCATCTTGCGAAGACGGAGGATGAAGCCCTCCTCCTCGCACCGCTCCGGAGCCATGTCGTAGAGCTTGGCGACGCAGACAGCGGCGGTTTTGCGGACGTAGGGATCCACGTCGTCGAGCGCTTTGTCAAGAAGAGGGACGAGATACTCGATCACGGACTCCACACGGAGACAGGCCATCGTGCGTAGAGCAAGCGACCGGATGAGGGGGTTCTTGTCGTCGCAGTCCTGGACGAATGTGTTCACTGAGAGCAGCGTCAACTCGGGATTCTCCCGCGCGTATTTTAGTAAGTATCTATGAGTGAGAAGAAGAGGATGGAGGCGACAGATATACGAGTTTCTTCAATTCGAGCGTTTCGTTGTGAATGCAGCTAATCACGTCGGGAAATAAAGAGGAAACGTCTGTCCCCACGGTCATCGCGGCGATAACGCACTTCATGGTCCTTCCGACCTCTTTCTTATTTAGTCCGTGGAGCTGCTTCCTCCAGTCGTTTATGTCTCCCCTCTTTGTTGTGTTGAAATATCGGACGTCATTTCCTCGAACTCGACGCATGATCTTCTTATATAGCTGCTTTGTGGCATGATAGCCCTTTTTGGCGACGTCTTCGATCTTGCGATCTAGTTCGGCCGCTTTCATCTTTGTCTTTTGAAGAAAAACGGTTATCGCCCTCCGCGGAGGATCTACCCAATAACCGCGGTTGCTGTGATGAGACGACAGTCCATGAGAATTTGGTGAGGATCGGATTTCGGATATGGACACGAGTCGATGGTGACAGTGGCAGAGGAATACGTGATTGACATCCATTTCACTCCAGAATCGTTGGCAAACGCTGCCAACTGATGTAACAATGCATTATCGAGCCATCCATTCTGGTTTGGGACCCACTCCCTGATTCCCCGCTGTTGCTGGTTTAGACTCCAGTATGAAGCCTACACTCTATTTCCAGCAGAATGGAGGGAAATGTGGGAAAAGTCTTCGTTTTGGAAAACCGCGCCAAAATGGATGAATTCTTGGCGACTCTTTCAAATCATTTCTTTTCTGCAGCGGAGCGATGGGTCGCCTGACTCGACTTGAAATTGAAGATTTCAAATCCTATAGAGGCCGTCACATCATCGGGCCGTTCGAGCAGTTCACCTGCATCATTGGACCGAATGGAGCGGGTGAGATGCGCCTAGCGGGATTGATTTATAGGGAAATCGAATTTAATGGATGCCATCAGCTTCGTTCTAGCGATATCAACGAAGTACCTCCGAAGCCAGAATCTCCAGGATCTGGTATACCACAGCGAGGAAAACGAAAAGAGCGCGAGCACGTGTTCTGTCGCATTGTTTTACCAGACCGACGCTGCTGATCACGAATTGACGGAGAGCGTGGAGGCGGGCGTGGAGATCGAGTTCTTCCGCCGCGTGAATGCGAACGGGTCGTCGCAGTACAAGGTGAATGGGCAGCAGATTTCCTGCGAAGCGTATATTCGCAAACTGGCTGACCTGAACATTCTCGTGAACTGCCGCAACTTCTTGGTGTACCAGGGGGATGTGCAGAACATATCGACGCGCTCTCCAGAGGAACTGACGCTTCTGTTCGAGCAGCTGAGTGGCAGCTTCGATATGAAGGAGGAGTACGAGCGGCTGCGAGAGAGACGCGAGAAGCTGAAGGCGGTGATGGACATGAATCTGAAGAAGAAGTACACAATGATTTCGGAGAAGAAGATCGTGCAGGAGCAGAAGGAAGAAGCCGACGAGTTCCAGAAGAAGCTCAGCCTGCTGCGCGATCTCCGCGTGGAGTACTTCCTCTGGCAGCTGTTCAACGTGCAATCGAATCTGGACCAGCACATGAAGAAGATCGACACGCTGAAGACGGAGGGAGACCGACTCGACGGTAATGACAGCGTAGGCGAGAGAGAAGGCACTGAGCGTGTAGCGCCTGAGACAGGAGAAGGACAGCCGTCAGCGCGAGGTGGCGGAGATCCGCGAGGAGGTGAAGAAGGAGGAGAAGAAGCAGAAACAGGTGGAGGACCGCATCAAGCAGACGCAGCCCGAGAGCATGAAGCTGCGCGATCGAGCGCGGCGCTATGCGTATGTCGTCGCGACGGTGTAATAGGTAGAAACGAGTCGCGGCGGTGTGCGTCGGAACTGTCGCGTCTAGAGGGCGAAGAGAAGACGCTGGAGGAGGAGAACCGCGTCCTCACGACGGAGCTGGAGCGAATGCACGCGACACTGCGCACACTGGCGGAGTCCACGCCCACCGAGAGCGGAGTAGGAGTGCCGCGGGGATGTGAGCGTAGGTGCAACTGAGCGAGGCGCAGCGCGTCCGGTACGAGGAGCTGAAGAAGGTGTACGAGGAGGAGGCGGGCAGCGTTCTGCAGGCGAACGAGACGGCGAAGCGCGCGCGCGAGACGCTGGACAGCGATGTGAAGCAGAAGACGGACCTGATCGCGAACCACCAGCAGGAGCTGGACAGCACGCGGAAGCTGGTGCAGGAGCTGCGCGGCCAGCTGGACCGTCTGAACAACAGCAAGAACGACTGCGAGCAGGTGGTGCGCCACCTGGAGGAGGAGAGCGCGGGCCTGCAGAACGAGTACTCGAGCCTGAGCGAGGAGCTGAAGCAGAAGCGCGAGAGCTGCGAGCGACTGAAGCAGAAGCTGCAGAACAGCCTGGACGCGCAGGAGGGGAAGAACCGCAAGGCGGAGAGGAAGGCGTGCGTGAAGCGTCTGCAGGACCTGTTCCCCGAGGTCAAGGGACTGCTGGTGGATCTGGTGAACGCCACGCAGCGCAGGTGGGTGAGCGAGGTTCGCGTGAGGAGTAGATATCGCCTGGCCGTGACCACCGCGCTGGGCAGTCACTTGGACGCGGTGGTCGTCTCCACCAAGGTGGCCGCTATCGAGTGCATTCAGTGGTCCTTGGTCATCATGGTCACCCGTAGGTTCCTCAAGGAGCAGCACATGCCGGCGATGGACTTCTACCCGCTGGACGCGCTGGTGCCGAAGGACATCCGCGTGGACCTGCGCCGCCAGCAGTACACGCTGTGCTACGACGTGCTGGAGTTCGACCCCTCGGTGGAGGTGGCGGTGCGCTACGCGGTAGGGAACACGGTGGTTGCGGACAACCTGACCACTGCGCGCACGCTGGCGTATCGCGAGCGCATTCGAGAGCGGATCGTGACGCTGGACGGCGAGGAGATCAGCAAGAGCGGCGCGATCAGCGGAGGCGTGGGGACCACAACGCGCGTGGACGCCTTTGAGGAGAAGGAGGTGGAGAAGAAGCGAGAGGAGCTGGAGGCGTGCGAGAAGGAGTGTCAGGAGATGGAGAAGAGGCTCCAGCGCGTGGCGCGCAACGGCGATCGCGTTCGGAACGTGGAGAACGAGATCGTGGTGCAGCGAGGCAAGCTGAGGTGAGTGTGGCGTGCGAGCGTGACGAGAAGGGTGTTTTCGGAGGAGGTGGCGATCACGGAGAAGAAGATCCAGTCGTACTCCGCGCGCATGTCGGCGCTGGAGACGGCGCTGGCGCAGACGCAGCGAGGCATGGGCGCGCTGAAGGAGCAGGAGGAGTCGCTGACGCAGCAGCTGTCGAACTACCTGCAGAAGCTGACCGTGATTCAGAAGCGCGTGTTCGGGTCGTTCCTGTCGGAGCTGGGCGTGGGGTCGGTGCAACAGCTGGAGAGCGAGGTGCTGACGCGCCTGAAGGAGAACGAGCGCATGCAGAGCGAGTGCCGGACGCACATCGCGCTGATCGAGGGCAAGCAGCAGTACGGACAGGAGCGACTGCGGTCGATCGTGTCTCAGATCGAGGAGCTGCGCCAGGGACAGAAGAAGAGCGAGAAGAAGGCGCGCGAGATCGAGAGCCGGCTGAGCGAGGTGACGAAGGAGGCGGACGAGGAGGAGGAGGAGCTGGAGACGATCCAGCGCGTCATCGGGCGTCACCAGAAGGAGATGAAGGACATCGAGGTGATCACGCAGGAGATCGACAAGAAGATCCGCGAGGTGGGCGTGAGTGGAGCGCGTGACGCGTAGAACCGCGGGAACCAGAAGAAGAACGAGGACGCGATATCGAAGGAGCGGTCGGCGTGTGAGGCGCTGCGCTCCAAGCGGAACGCGGTGCTGAAGTCGGCGATGATGGAGCAGGTGAAGCTGCCGATGCTGAACCCGCGCGACTCGCAGTCCTCCGTGGCGAGCAGCGACCGCGACTCGAACGCGATGGAGGTGGAGGGCGAGAGCCTGTCGCAGCCGTTCACGCAGCACTTCAGCCAGAGCCAGGCGCTGACGGTGCAGAATGACCAGGAGGAGGTGGAGCGCATCGACTTCAGCATGCTGGGCGACGCGTCGGCGGTGAGCGAGAAGGAGTACGGCGTGCGCGACGACCAGTACCGCGAGAAGATCAGCCGGCTGGCGACGGAGATCGACCGGATGTCGCCGAACATGCTGGCGGAGCAGAAGTTCAGGGACATCACGGAGAAGGTGTCGCTGATCAACAAGGACCGCAAGGAGCTGATCAACGACTACAACGAGGCGAACGAGGCGTTCAAGCAGTGCTGCGAGCGGAGAAAGGAGGTGTTCATGGCGGCGTACGAGCAGGTGGAGGGCGTGATCGACTCCACGTACAAGGACTTGACGCGCACGCTCCAGTTCACGACGGGCGGACAGGCGCTTCTCGCCCTCACGAATCCGGAGGAGCCCTATCTGGGCGGCATCAAGTACACGGTGTCGCCCGTGGGGAAGCAGTACCGCGACATCAGTCAGTTGTCGGGCGGCGAGAAGACGATTGCGACGCTGGCGCTGCTGTTCGCGCTGCACAGCTACCGCCGAGCGCCCTTCTTCATCATGGACGAGATCGACGATGCGCTGGACAACGCGAACGTGGAGCGCGTTGCGCGGTACGTGGAGGAGAACTCGAAGCACACGCAGTGCATCATCATCTCCCACAAGGATCTGCTGTTTGAGCGCGGGGACAGCTTGGTGGGTGTGTACCATAATTGGCAGGAGGCGTCGTCTTCTATTTTGACTATTGATTTGCGGAAGTATGACAGTGCCGAGGAGCAGCACGAATAGTTTTTGCGTTGAAGCTGTTTGTTCGTAGGACTGCTCGTGTGGGAGGACTGTTATCCCCAAGCCACGGAAACGCCCCTAACGAAGAGAATCCATTCGGCATGTTGCCTATAACGACGAGTGCATGCGAAGAGGGAAGGAAATCAGCTGAATCGGAAGAATGTTGGAAGAGAGCAATCCCTTTGAGAAGCGCGGAAAGCGGCGAATTACCGCGGGTCTTGTTTTGTTCCTATCACTTGCGCAGAAAAGGACTGTAACTGGAATACTGCGGCATTATGTCTGCTGAAAAGTAAGGAGAGTGGTTTTGGTTGCCAGTATTCACCTTGGGAAGTAGTCACGAAACGAATCGTTTAATTGAGGGTACTGAGCAGAATATTAAGACTTCCGGATGCATCGGAGGCGAGGTGGAGATTTGTAAGAACGCCCCCTTCCTCCAGGAGCGTCTCGAGCTGTTCAACAAGTATTACGAGGAATACCAGAAGACGCTTCAGGGTATGGTGTGACGATGCGATTGAAGTGCATCTTACGTTGTTTAGAGAAGCCCCATGACGAGATTACGATCACCCTCCCTGACGGAGCCGTGAAGACGGGAAAGGCTTGGGAAACCACCCCCATGATGATTGCTGAGGGTATCTCCAAGGGTCTCGCTCAGCATGTGCTGGTTGCTAGAGTCGTGTTGATTCGCCCTTCTCACGTTGCAGGTGGCGTACGAGGATTCGTCCATCAGCAGCTGCTACGTGAAGACGGAGGAGAACAGCGATGACGAGGACCAGGAGGAGGGCATGCTGTGGGACCTCACGCGTCCTCTCGAGGGCAGCTGCAAGCTGTGGCTGCTGAAGTTCGACGACAAGGGCGGAAAGGCGGTATGAGGCGGGGAATGAGCGTGATGGGCAGACCTTCTGGCACAGCAGCGCGCACGTGCTCGGAGAGGCCATGGAGAACCTGTACGGCGTGGATCTCTGCATCGGCCCCGCTCTGAAGGACGGCTTCTACTACGACGCGTATTTCGGCAAGATGCAGAATCCTGTCGTTTTCTGTCACGCGTAGGGCTGTGACGGATAAGGACTGCAACGACATCGAGGCGGAGTCGAACCGCATCGTGAAGGAGAAGCAGGTGTTCCAGCGCTGCGTGCTGACGAAGCAGCAGGCCCTGGACCTCTTCGTCCACAACCCCTTCAAGCAGAGCATCATCAGCTCGAAGGTGCCCGAGGGCGGTCTGACGACGGTGTACCGCTGCGGCTCGCTGATCGACCTGTGCATGGGTCCTCACCTGCCCACCACCTCGCTGATCAAGGGGTTCGCCGTCGTGAAGAACAGCGCGTGCTACTGGCTGGGCGACGCTGAGAACGACACGCTGCAGCGCGTGTACGGCATCTCCTTCCCCGACGCGAAGGAGCTGAAGGAGTGGAAGAAGCTGCAGGAGGAGGCGAAGAAGAACGACCACCGCCGTCTGGGCGAGCAGCAGGACCTGTTCTTCTTCCACGAGCTGTCGCCGGGCAGCTGCTTCTTCCTGCCGCACGGCGCGTACATCTACAACAAGCTGATCGAGTTCATCCGCGGCGAGTACCACAAGAGAGGCTACACGGAGGTGGTGACGCCCAACGTGTTCAACCTGGACCTGTGGCGCATCAGCGGTCACTACGACCACTACAAGGACGATATGTTCCTGTTCAAGTGCGACGACACGGAGTACGGTCTGAAGCCGATGAACTGCCCGGGCCACTGCATCATGTTCAAGCACTCGCTCCACAGCTACAGAGGTGCGTTCGTGGCGGGGTTTTCACGCTGTAGAGCTGCCGCTGCGCTTCGCTGACTTCGGCGTGCTGCACCGCAACGAGCTGTCGGGCGCGCTGAACGGACTGACACGTGTGCGCCGCTTCCAGCAGGACGACGCGCACATCTTCTGCCGTCCGGACCAGATCAAGCAGGAGGTGTCGGGCGTGTTGGACTTCATGCGTCACGTGTACGGCATCTTCGGCATGTCCTTCAAGCTGGAGCTGTCCACGCGCCCCAAGAAGGCCATGGGCGACCTGGCGCTGTGGGAGAAGGCGGAGGCGTCGCTGACGGAGAGTCTGAACGACTTCATCGGCGAGGGCAACTGGAAGGTGAATCCGGGCGACGGTGCCTTCTACGGCCCCAAGATCGATATCAAGGTGCTGGACGCGCTGGGTCGCACCCACCAGACGGCTACCATCCAGCTGGACTTCCAGCTTCCGATTCGCTTCGACCTGTCCTACAAGACGGAGTCGGGGTCGATGGAGAGACCTGTGATGGTGCATCGCGCCATCCTTGGCTCGGTGGAGCGCTCCTTCGCCATCCTGCTGGAGCACTACAAGGGCAAGTGGCCGTTCTGGCTGTCTCCTCGTCAGGCGATCGTGATTCCCGTGAACGCGACCTGCATGGAGTACGCGCAGAAGGTGAAGCAGCTGCTCTGGGACAACTACTTCCAGGTGGACGTGGACGATTCGGGTCGCACGCTGAACAAGATGGTGAGAGAGGCGCAGTTGGCTCAGTACAACTATATTCTTGTGGTCGGCAACAAGGAAGTCGAGAACAACCAGGTCGCCATCCGCAGCCGTAGCAACGAGATGGTCGGTGTGAAGACCTTGGATGAGTGCGTTGCCATGTTCAAGGACCTTGAGGAGAAGCACGAATAAGGGATTCTTTATGACGTGTTTGTTTCGATAGTGTACTTCGCTCGATAAGAAATGATTCTCCGCCGATTTCACTGTAGTTGGAGAAACGGGATGCTCGAGTGGCGAGGGGTCATTCAAGCGCCCTTGCGTTGGTGAAGACGGCGCCCTTTTTCACGAGAACCACAATCCAGTCCCGCGCGTTCAGGGACTTCGCTCCACACATACGTATCAAGGGACAATGATCACTGATAGTATCGTATCTGTGACCATCCTTATCTTTCTTCAAATTGCTCCTTCGAAATGAATCCCGATCAGAATCCTACTGTTGTCGAAAAGGTTACCCCTCCTCAGATTGACGTAACCTCCCTCTGAAAGCGTAATGAGTAGGGTTACAACATGGCTTCGCCCAATGCTGCCAACGTGATGCTTGCTGCGCCCGCTATCCAGCAAGGACGTAGTTGTTTGTTCTCTTCGTGATGGGTAGAGAGCGACGTGATTCGCACCGCTCAGGTTGCTTCCGCGAACATGAGCGAGAACGATCTGCGTGTCTCTCTTCAGACTCTGGTCGCCTCCAATTGCTGCTGGGGAAAGAAGCCCGCCGCCGAGATGAGCATTTCGGGCGTCAATCCGATGAACTCGTACCACTGCATGTGGGAGAGCTTCATGGAGAAGCGATCGACGAGTTACAAGAGCCGTCCCTACAAGGGCGATGGCGTAGTCTTTTCGTTGCGCGTTCACAGCTAGGTCGATTCGCCCAACTACGGTCGCGCTCCTCTGCCTTGGGAAGTGGCTGTCGATGTCCCTGCCATGTTCACGGAGAAGACGGTGAACGTGAAGGTGCCTCACACGGAGTACGTGCAGCAGTGCGACAAGTGTTTCGGTCGCGGTAACGTGCAGTGCACGAGCTGCCACGGTCGTGGTCGCGATCAGTGCACGTGGTGCAACGGCGTGGGTTCTCGCATGGTGAACGACCAGCGTCAGACCTGCTCGAGCTGCAACGGCATGGGCACTCGCCAGTGCACCTACTGCAAGGGAACGGGGGTCAATCGTTGCACCAAGTGCGAGGGCACTGGCTCCCTCGTGTACTACATCAACGTACTCCTTCCGTGGTGGAGTCATGGATAGCTGATGGTGGAGTTCGTGAACCACGTCTCCAACAAGGTGATCGATGTCAGTGGTCTGCCCCAGGACCTGATTGCCTCGGCTCCTGGTTTCACCATGTGCCAGTAGGCGTTGCGTCCTGTGCGTGAGGAATAGGCAAACTGGCTATCACCTCCTTCCTCCTCAGGAGATCGTCTATCCGGATCTGCAGTCTGCCTGTGTGGAGCTGTTCAACGATGCCGAGAACGTATGCGTGGGGTGCAGGAGTGACGCTGTAGCTGATTAACACGAATCAGGAGCGCCTGATCCAGCAGCGCATCACGGTGCGTATGGTTCCCGTGACGAAGGCCATCGGCTCCTACAACGGCAAGATGTTCGATTTCTGGGTCTACGGAGATGATCACCGCTGCCACGCGCCGAATTACCCTGCGCAGTGTTGCTGTGGTTGTACTACGTATTTGAGTGTTTGTTTCAAATCGGCTTTGGTCCGTCTGGAGAAAAGGGGAAATGACCAGTTTCCCCGACCTGACGGACATTTGGGAGAAGAGTCCCGATTCTACCTTTCTCGCAGCGTGATTGTAATGGAGAAGCGGGATATATATCTATAAAGGCCTCTATTCCACGAATAGGCCCTAACCCAAAATTATACGGTCGTGTAATCCAATGCTTTCAACTTTTGTTATCACTATTCTTTGCTAAGAAACAGGATGCGCGCTATTCTTGCATTGTGTTTCCTTTTGGGTTGAGTGTGCCGCGGTCGTTTTATGTTTTAGTTGCTGCGGAGAGTGCCTGCCTAAACGGCAAGCGCGCCATGGTTCTGCACCGCGTGTATGGCTCCAGCGCAACATACGAAAACGTTCAAATCTGGGAAGGTGATATCTATACTGGCAGATTTGTGGGCGTGATCAATGGAAGGAATATGAACCAAGTCACTCAGGACTACGAGTTCTGCGTGAACGCTGGTGTCCACACCCTGCTGCTGGACCAAGTGTCGAAGGCGGGCTGGGCGACTGGATCGTATGTCGATGTTCAAGTGGACGGTGTTACAATTGCGCACGGTATCCTGGACCGTCTTGAAACGGGTATCCTCACCGTCTATCGTGGGCTACTCCTGCTAGGCGTGACTCATAGCTTACATGCATCAGACGACGAAGGCGGCTTGGAAGTATTCCAACACTGCTTCCGGTTCTTGGTACGCTCCCGCCTCTGATGTTTCTTCCTGGTCGAGCAGCAGTCCCTCCATGTTCCCCGCGATCGAGTCTTCCGTGATGACGCGTTACTATCGCTCTGCTATCACGATTCCTACCGCATTCGAAGGAATTAGTGCCTTTGAGGTCGGCGTCTTCACCAAGTATGGGTTCATCCTCTACGCGAACGGTCAGGAGGTCGTTAGAGTCAATCTTCCCGCCACTGTGGATGAGAGCACTCCTTGTTCCTCTGTTTCAGAATCCGCGCAGTATCGTCGTGTCTCTCTCCCCGTCCATCTTCTTCCTACCACCGGCTCTGTCGTGATCGCTGTTGAGGTTCATTTCGACAGCGAGCGCACGACTTCGGTCTCTGACGATTTCAAGGGCTTCTTCATGCTCATCGCTAGCGGCAGCTCGCGCGGCTTCGGAGCCACCTTCGAGACGGATCATCCGTCCTCGATCGTGACGGAGACCCACGAGAACGCCTTCGACAGCGACCTCCGCACCAAGTGGACCGCCTCCACGCTGCCTGTCTACAACGAACTCGTGTTCGACAACGACCGTCGCGAGTTCATCAACGCCTACTCCGTCACCTCCTCGGGCGGCTTGGAGGAGCGCCGTCCCGCCAAGTGGACGGTCAGCGCGTCCAACGACGGCGAGGCGTGGGTGGTGCTGGACACCAAGGAGAACATGCACTTCGCCTCCAAGTACGAGACGATGGTCTTCGAGATGCCCCACAACGCGCTCTCCTACAACCGCTTCAAGTTCACCTTCGACGGCGCCGCGGGCTCCACCATCGAAGTCGGAAAGATCGAACTGCTCTCCAACGCCGTCACCTTCGTTGAAACGCCCGTCCTGTCTTACGGCGCGGCGTCGTTCGAGTTCTTCGTGGGCGAGGCGGACGTGCTGCTGGTCCCGACGGCTGCGGGCTTCCACGACTTCCAGATCACGGGTTCGCTCCCCGCGGGTCTGAGCTTCTCCTCCGCGTCGGGTGTGATTTCGGGCTCGCCGTCCGCCATTGCCGGCGCGACGTCGCTTCAGGTGTCCGCACAACACATCGCGACGGGCACCACCTCCTACTCTGCCTCTATCACCATCTCCGTGAACGAGTGCACGGGCGCGCGCGCGCGCTTCGACGTCAAGAAGTACGACGCGGGTATGGGCAGCGCTGAGCAGTGGACGCTGTATTCCGGAGAGAGCGTGATCGCTTCGCACGTCGGTCGCGACGTGCTCGGTTCGCAGGGCGCGGAGTTCCAGACGTTCCCGTTCTGCCTGCCGGCCGCCACGTACAAGCTGGTGCTGTCGCAGAAGTACCAGCGCGGCTGGACTCCCAGCTCCTTCATCGACGTGGAGCTGTACCTGGACGACGAGGAGACGGTGAAGGTGGTGCACGCGATCAACATGCTCAACGAGCCGGAGACGGTCGTCGAGTTCAACACGCTCCTCCTCTCCGACAACGACATGACGCAGTGGAAGTACAAGGCGGACGGAACGGTGCCTGCCGGCTGGAACACCGCCGCGTTCTCGGGCTCCTGGGACGCCGTGCCCGCCACCGCGCCGACTGTGGCGCACAGCGTGTGGCTGTTCAGAAGAACGATCACGGTGAGCAGCGTCACGGGCATGATGGGTTTCGAGATGAGAACGCTGGCGCGCGCGGGTGTCGTGGTGTATCTGAACGGCGAGGAGGTCCACCGCGCCAACGTGGAGGGCGACGTCAGCTCCACCTCCACGTCCACCGCCACCACCACCACCTCCGAGTGGCGCACCTTCAACGAGCGCGTGGGCGCGGGCCGCCTGATCGCTGGCGAGAACGTGTTCGCGGTGGCTGTGGTGAACCGAGACTCCACGTCGTACCCGCTGGACACGAAGATCACGATCCGCTTCCTGACGGAGAAGGGCATCTCGCTGGGTCTGGACACGACGGTGTCCGACACGCACCACAACAACGCGGAGAGCGTGGCGGCGAACCTGTTCCACGGCGACTACAGCACGCGTCACATCTCCACCGCCTCGGAGAACCACCTGATCACCGCCGTCTTCAACCACGGCGATCGCCACCTCGTGAACATGTACTGCATCGTCGGTCCCCGCAACGGCGTCGAGAACGGTCCCAAGACCTGGACGGTGGAGACCTCCACGGACGGCGCCACCTTCACGCAGGTGAGCTCCTTCACCAACGATTACTGGAACAAGATCAACGAGCGCCAGTGTTACGTGATGCTCGGCGTCACGGCCCCCGTGCGCGCCATACGCTTCCACTTCACGGCGATTGCGGAGACGAGCGACAACCTGCAGATGAACGCCATCGACCTGTACCAGATCGACGCTTCGCAGATGACCCTTGCTGAGGCGCCCTACGCCAGTCCCGCCGAGTTCACGCTGTACGAGGGAGCGGACGTGATCATCAAGCCGGCGCACGAGTACTTCACGCAGTGCGTCACGCTCTCGCCCTTCCCCGCCGGACTGAACGTGCGCTCCAACGGTGTGGTGTACGGTCGTCCGACGGCCACCACGGCCGGCGTCGGATCCTACCAGATGTCGTGCAAGAACGCGGCGGGCACGGAGTCGATGTCGACGTTGAGCATCAGCGTGGTGGCGTGCTCTGGAAGCAAGACGCCGATCGCCTACACGACGAACCGCATGGACAACTCGGCGCAGCGCCTGGTGATGCTGTTCACCGACGGCAGCGGCAAGCCCTTCTACGTGGACACGGACGTGCCGAACTACACCAACAACTACAAGCGCTACTTCTGCGCGGACAAGTCGGTGTTCTCCTTCATCCACATCGACCGCCAGAACGCGGGCTGCAGCTACACCTACAACGTCGTCGTGGGCGACAACTCCCCCGTGTCGGGCTCGATCGGCGCCGGCGCGTCCCCGAAGACGGTCACCGTCTCCACCGTGGTGTTCCTGGAGCAGGGCACGGCGGAGGTGGAGTACCAGGTCGCGAACGTGGCGCCGCCCGCCAACTGGTTCAAGAAGGAGACCCAGCGCGGCTGGCGCTCGGAGAAGGTGGGTCAGCTGGACAAGGTGGCGGACATCACCTCGTACTACTGCACGACGTTCAACGCCGTGATCAACGAACTCTTCGTCTCCTTCGAGGCGGGCGTCCGCACGCGCGGCGGTTTCATCCTGTACCTGAACGGCGTGGAGCTGAACCGTGTGCGCATGCCCGCGGGCGAGGTGACGAAGGACACGCGCGCGCTGGAGCAGGCCTCCACCTCGTCCTTCATCGTGTACGCGGACTCGATCTTCACCTCCGCGCTGGTGGACGGCGAGAACTTCCTGTGCGTGGAGGTGCACAAGCGCCTGGCGAGCGAGGAGAACAACGACTTCGACGTGTACGTGAGCCCGCTGAGCGGGAACCGCGAGCTGTTGAGCGGCGGCACGGTGACGCGCTCGCACGACGGCTACGACGACGGTACGTGGCACGAGACGTGGGAGAAGGTGTTCGACAAGAAGACGAACACGAAGTTCTTCTCGGACGACGAGGAGTGTTCCAACGTGTGGTTCGTGTACACGTTCGGCAACGAGCGCAAGGAGTGGGCGACGAAGACGGAGATCTACAAGGGCAACGGCAACACGCGCAACCCCACGTCGATCCGCATCCAGGCGTCCAACACGCCCAACGACAAGAACTCGTGGGAGACGCTGGGCAACCTGGCGAACGTGAACTGGGCGACGAGCGCGTACGGCGAGAAGAAGACGATCAACTTCCTGCCCAGCAAGGCGTACAGTTCGTACCGTCTGGTGCTGAACGGCTGCAACAAGGAGGGCATCGAGCTGGGCGAGTGGCTGCTGTACGCCAACGCGATCGAGGGCTCGTACTGCCGTGGCGGAAATGGCATCATCCCGGTGATGGACGGCGCGACCACCACGGGTCCTTGCGACGAGGACATGGCGGGTATTAGGACGTACAAGTGCCAGGACGGCGAGTTGATCCTGCTGAGCGAGGAGTGCACGGTGGCTGCGCCGTCCGTGTTCAACTACCCCGAGAGCGAGTACACGTGGGAGACGCGCACGGAGGTGACGATCACCCCCACGGTGGTGGGTAGAGACATCACGTTCACGTCGCTGCCGAAGATGCCCGAGGGCTTGGAGCTGGATCCCGCGACGGGTGTGATTTCGGGCAAGCCGAAGAAGGCGCAGGACGAGACGAAGTACGTGATTATGGCGAGAAACGCGGGAGGGTTCCTGAACACGGAGATTACGATCACGATCACGAAGGCGAAGCTCCCCATCTGGCTGTGGATCGTGATCGTGGTGGTGGTGGTTGCCGTGATCGTGGGCATTGTCTTCTTGGTCATGCATATCGTGAATAAGAAGAAGGAAGCCAGAAAGAAGGCGGTGAAGAAGCTGCCCAAGGCCGCCCCGAAGGCGGGTTCCAAGGGCGCGACGAAGCCGAAGGAGGCTGCAGTTGTGAACAAGCCAAAGATTGCTGTCTAAAGCGTTCCTGTTTTCCACAAACACGACAACAACTGATCTTCTCCACATCGAACGTCACCTTGATGTTCATCGCCGCCAGCT
>ERZ1106948.447-NODE-447-length-18955-cov-3.914709_pt1 | contig 18955 bp, 12 predicted proteins | sample MGYA00403673_ERZ1106948 | MGnify/ENA primary metagenome ERZ1106948 (study PRJEB35170, sample SAMEA104062409) | human gut metagenome | biome: human gut; feature: human-associated habitat; material: faeces | place: Denmark | collected 2012-05-07 ...
GTTGTCACAAATGATGAGCTCTACAAGAACGGTTTGGAACTTTTGGTCGTTCCCTCCGAGGAACTGTCCCGCGGTCGTGGTGGCCCGCGCTGCATGAGCATGCCCTTCTGGCGCGAAGATATTTAGTTGCAAATCCACTGTGATGGGAGATGGCGAATATGGGTGTTAATATCGCTGGGCGCAGTTTTCTGAAGCTGCTTGATTACACGACGGAAGAGATTGAGTATCTGCTTGAGCTTTCTGCTAACTTCAAAAGCATGAAGCGTGCCGGTGTTCCGCATAAATACCTTGAAGGCAAGAATATTGTTTTGCTATTTGAGAAGACTTCCACGCGTACTCGCTGCGCCTTCGAAGTTGGTGCACTTGACCTTGGCATGGGTGTAACTTATTTGGATCCGGGCTCGTCTCAGATGGGCAAAAAGGAGTCGATTGAGGACACGGCTCGCGTCCTTGGCCGCATGTATGACGGAATTGAATACCGCGGCTTTGAACAGGCGAAGGTTGAGGAGCTTGCTGCAAAAGCTGGGGTTCCCGTTTGGAATGGGCTGACTACTGAATTTCACCCGACTCAAGTGCTTGCCGATATTCTGACCATGCGTGAAGAGTTTGGAGAGATTAAGGGCAGGAAACTTGCATTTTTTGGTAAGGCGGCCGGAAACGTCGCTGATTCGCTCATGGTCATTTGCGCTAAGCTCGGCATTAACTACTGTTCTTGCGGCCCAATCGGGGGAAATTCGGAGGGGGCTACATCCTATGATCCTGAACTCCTTGCAGAATGTAGTCGTATTGCGGCCGAGCATGGATCGACGATTACCATTACAGAGGATATTGAGGAAGGCGCTCGTGATGCCGATGTAATTTACACGGATGTTTGGGTTGGCATGGGTCAGCCCGCAGAGCTGTGGGAAAGCCGCATTAAGCTCATGTCGCCGTATCGTGTGACCGCTGAGGTGATGTCTATGGCAAAGCCCGAGGCGATTTTCCTCCACTGCCTTCCGAGCTTCCACGATACTAATACTACTGTTGGTGCCGAAATTGCTGAGAAGTTTGGAGTTACCGAAATGGAAGTCACGGACGAGGTTTTTGAGTCCGATAAGTCTCGTGTTTTCCAAGAAGCGGAGAATCGCATGCATACGATTAAGGCGGTGATGTACGCAACGCTTAAGTAGCGGGGCGTTGAGAAAACAGTCGCAAATCTGTTTCCATACTATATTTCTCTCAACAAGCTGATAGGATACAGGGGAGAATGATGTGCGCGTCAGTCGATTTTTTCGACTGACGCGCTTTGTGAAAGAGGCAAAGATGCGTACCGATGATTTTGACTATAACCTGCCCGAAGAGCTCATCGCCCAGGCGCCTGCCGAGCCGCGCGACTCCTGCCGCCTGCTGGTGGTGGATCGCAAAGGCTCCCAGGCGGGGAAGCCGCTGGAGCACGGCGGTACCGTTGAGCACCGCATCTTCCGCGACATCATCGACTATATCGAGCCGGGCGATGTGCTCGTCATCAACAAGACGCGCGTGATGCCGGCCCGCCTGATCGGTCGCAAGGCCGGCTCGGGCGGCGTGGTCGAGACGCTGCTGCTCAAGCGCCGCGAGGATGTGGATCCGCTGGGCCATGTTTGGGAGTGCCTGGTCAAGCCGGGTAAGCGCCTGAAGCCCGGTGCTCAGATTGAGTATCGCGCCGGTGGCGCCCATGCGCCCGAGGGGGCTCCCGTGGTGCTGACGGCCGAGGTCATCGACTTTGTCACCGATAGCCGCGGTGGCCGTCTGGTGCGCTTTGAGCCGGCCGGTTGCAATGCTGCCGGCGAGTCGCGCACGCTCGACGAGGCCATCCATGCGGCCGGCCACGTGCCGCTGCCGCCCTACATTACCGATTACGAGGGCGATCCCGAGAAGTACCAGACCGTCTACGCCATGAAGGAGGAGCACTCGGCTGCCGCTCCCACGGCGGGTCTGCACTTTACGCCCGAGCTCATGGCTGCCATCGAGGCCAAGGGCGCCAAGTTTGCTGCCGTCGAACTCGAGGTGGGCATCGACACCTTCCGTCTGGTGGAGGAGGACGATCCCACGCAGCACGTTATGCACACCGAGCGCTACCACGTGTCGCAGGAAGTTGTCGACGCCGTGCATAAGGCGAAAGCCGAGGGTCATCGTGTGATCGCCGTCGGCACCACCACTGTGCGCTCGCTCGAGAGCGCGTTTGACGCAGAAGCCCCGGTGTTCGATCCGGCCGTGACGGCGCGCTATTTTGAAGGCCGCGAGGACGGAGCCGACACGCTTGGCCGCGGTGACATCGTGGTGCGCGAGAACGCCACGACGCAGCTCTACCTCATGCCCGGCTCGACCTATCACGTGGTAGACGCGCTGATCACGAACTTCCACGTGCCGCGCTCCACGCTCATGATGCTCGTGAGCGCACTTGCCACCCGCGACCAGATCATGGATGCCTACGCTGCTGCTATCGAAGAACGTTACCGCTTCTTCAGCTTCGGCGACGCGATGCTCATTCAGTAGGTTACGGCGTTTTCCAAACGCCGTAACCGGCCGACGCTGCAAACCCGCCAGAGCGGCAATCTGCCTTTCAACTTCGGCGGCATGACCAGGAAGGTTCCGCCGTTCTGCCGAACGGCGGACCGGGCGACGCTGCGCGGGCCGCATTTGGACAATCTGACGTTCAACTTCAAGGGCGCGACCAGAAGGTCAGCGCCCTTTCGTTTCACGTCACCTTGTCTCAAATGCGACCCGCTCGCTGACTCTGCCATAACATCGGCGTTTGCGTTGCTGGCGAAAAGTAGTCATTGGGGACGTTCTTAAACGACTACTTGCTCGCGAACAGCCAGATCAGGATGATCACCAGGATTGCGGCGACGATGCAGACGATGGCGCCGGTGAATTTGATGCGTGAGTCGCGGGTACGCTCGCGCACCGCGTCCTCGGTGGCTTCGAGCTGGGTAACCTCTCGCTCGGTCTCGGCGTGTTCGGCTTTGTCTCGGGCCAAGGATCCTGCAAGCGACTCAGTGATCTCTGGGTGGTCGTGTACTTCGGTCGCCTGTTCGATGATCGACTGCGCATGTGCGGCATCTGCTTGGGCGTTGGCGATGCTCTGCTCTTGGTCGCGGCGTGCCTTGTCCTCGGCGGCGATCTTCTCGCGCAGTTCGCGCTGGCGCGTTGCGGCGGCGGTTTTTGCAGTCTGCAGCTCGTCGCGCGCGGCATCGGCCTCTGCCGTCACGGCTTGGTGCGCGCGTTTGGCTTCGGCAATGGGGGCCTGCGCCTGCTCGACGGCCTGCTCGGCTGCGGCAAGCGAGTGCTCAAGGTCGGCGGTGATGCGCGGGACATCTTCTTCGGCTTTACGCAGGGCATCTGCCGTGTCGGAGATCTGCATCGAGAGCTCGCTGGTGCGCACCGTATAGTTGGCGGGATTTGCCGAGGGATTGCGTTGCAGCTCGGCATACTCATGACGCAGTGTCTCGAGCTGGGCGCGCGTGGCGTCGACGGTTTGTTGTGCGGCGGCAATGCCGGCGTCTCGCTCGGCCTGTACCTTGTCGCGGATGCGCTTGGAATCCTCAAGACGGCGAACGAGGCGGTTGCCGGTCTCGCGCGAGCTCGCCTCGCGGGCCTCCACGGCATCGAGCGCGGCCTTCAGGCGGAGCTCGGTCGCGTCATCCTCTGTTTTCATTTGTTCGAGCTGACCCTTGAGCTCTGCTACTTTGGAAGCATGGACATCGCGATCGATTTCGGCTGCCGCAGCGGTCTTTTGCGCTGTGGCGATCGCCTGACGCTGGTCGGCGACGATCTGCTCGTAGCGGCCTGCGATATCCTGGCGCGTCTCGAGTTCCTCGGCCTGATCGGCAATGCGCTGCTCAAGTTCGGCCAGGTGGGCGCGGGCATCGGCAAGTGCCTTTTTCGCGGCGTTCATCTCGCGCATGGCCGAGGCGCCCTGGGCGATAAAGGTGCCCACGGCGTTCGCAGTGTTCGAGACAGCGGTCCCCAGATCGCGGCTCGCGGCGGGGGAATGCGGGGCGGTCGGGCGAGCGGTGTCGGCGGCGTCCGCATCGGTAGCCTGCGGCGCGGCGATATTGCCGGTGCCGCCCTCGACCACAGAAAAGCCTGCTGCGTGCGGGTCGACCGCATCGGCGCCAATCGTGGGGTGCTCGAGCTGCAGAAACGAGGGCATGGTGCTGCCCTGGTCGGCAACCGGAGTCTCGCCGGGTACGAAGGTCGAGGCTGCCTCGGCGGCCTCCTCTTCCTCGGCGTCAACGTCAGCGTCGGCCACGGCGTCTTTCATCGCTTTGACGGCATCCATCATGGAGTCCATGACGGCGTCGAGCTCTTCTTCCGAAGAAACCTCGATAGGGCCCGTAGCTTGCGGAGCGGCATCCTGTACGGGGTCGTCGTCCTGAGCGGGCGCATCGTCGTTTTGCTCGTCTGCATCTTCGGCGCCAGGGGTTTCCGCCGTAGCGCTTTCGTCCAAGAATGGGTCGTCGAGGTCAATATCATCGCAGGTCACAGCGTCAGTATCTGCGGTGACGTCTGCGGGATCATCAATATGCTGTTGAGTCTGGGGGTCCAGCTCGTCTGTCATAGGCATGTGCTCCTCATCGTTGTTTGTCACCCTATGATAAAGTCTCGCGCCGACATCCCGCGCGCCGCAGCAAAGTTTCAAAACGTGTTCGATGGCTCGATCTGATAACAATAACTCGGTCGCTTTATTCAGTTTGTACTTGACAATCCCTTCGCCGAACGACGTGGTGCCGTTCGCCTACCGTGGTCTTTTATTTTCGCTTGAACGCGCTAAAGTTGCATCTCAGCTTTTGGCGCGTTTATTTGGATGCGCGCAGTCGGCGGGTTTGCCCGTCGCGATTTGAAAGGACTTTGTATGGGACTTTTCACTGGTAAGACCGTGATCGTCACCGGCGGCGGCAAGGCCACGCTTAAGGACGGTTCCGCTGGCTCCATCGGCTACGGCATCGATATCGCATTTGCCAAGGAGGGCGCGAACCTCGTCATTACCGGCCGCAACGTCGCCAAGCTCGAGGCCGCCAAGGAGTCCCTCGAGGCCGAGTACGGCGTCAAGGTTCTGCCTGTTCAGGCCGATGTCTCGGCTGGTCAGGACAACGAGGCCGTCGTCCAGAACGTCATCGACAAGGCCATTGAGGAGTTCGGCCGCATCGACGCCGTCGTCAACAATGCTCAGGCCAGCGCCTCGGGCGTGACCATCGCCGATCACACCATGGATCAGTTCAACCTGGCCATTTACTCTGGCCTGTATGCCACCTACCTGTACATGCAGAAGGCCTATCCGCACCTGAAGGAGACCAAGGGCTCCGTGGTCAACTTTGCCTCGGGCGCCGGCCTGTTTGGCAACTACGGCCAGTGCAGCTATGCCGCCGCCAAGGAGGGCATCCGCGGTCTGACTCGCGTTGCCGCCAACGAGTGGGGCAAGGACGGCATCAACGTCAATATCGTTTGTCCGCTTGCTTGGACCGCTGCGCTCGAGAACTTCCAGGATGCCTACCCCGAGGCGTTCAAGGCCAACGTCCACATGCCGCCGGCTGGTCACTACGGCGACGTCGAGAAGGAAATCGGCCGCGTGGTCGTTCAGCTCTGCGGTCCCGACTTTAAGTACATGAACGGCGAGACCGTCACCCTCGAGGGTGGCATGGGCCAGCGGCCCTAGCAGTTACGCGGTTCTACGAACCGCGTAACCAGTTGACGCTGCAAACCCGCCAGAGCGGCAATCTGCCTTTCAACTTCGGCGGCATGATCAAAAGATCAATGCCGCCTCGTTTCAAGGCACCTTGCTCGCTCTGGCGGGTTTTCGCTCATATGACCCAATCCGCTGTCAAGAGCCACAATGGCCCCGCCGACCGCTTGCAATCGGTCGGCGGGGCCTGCCGTTAACCCGTCCCGGTCCGCCCCCGGCATGTCGTCGACGCCTTCGGCTCAGTCTCATATCCGCGGATACCGTTCTGTCGGCCCGCACTCCATTCCTTCGGCGGGGTTCCCCAAGTCTGACTACGCGCATGCGGCCGCTGCCGCGCGCCCAGCGAAAGCGGGGGTATCCCCGAAGGCTGCCCGGCTCGCCGGGACGGGGGCTATGTCTATTCGGTTGCCTCCCGGCACATCGCGCCGAGGGCCCACAGCCACCTCACGAGCTCGGCGGCGGTGGCGGCGTTCGCCTTCGCCTGGGGCATGCCCCTGGCGAGCATCTCCTCGCGGCGCCGGAGCAGGCGCTCGGAACCCTTCCTCCCGTGCATCCTTACCTCGAGCGGGACGCCGCTGCCCTTGGGCATCAGCTTCGGTTGGTGGCTCGCTTGGACGTAGCTCCAGGACCCCTCGACAGCCAACCTCCTGACGAGGGCGTTGCCGGCCCCGCTGATCCCGCCGAGGCGCACGGAGTCCGCGCTCGACCTCTGCTTCGGGGCGAGGCCGAAGTAGGACGTCACCTGCCTGCCGGAGCGGAACCTCGAGAAGTCGCCGACCTCGGACGCGAAGGCGGCGGCGAGCGCGAACCCGCACCCCCTGATCGACTGGAGCGCCTCGACCTCCGCCGAGAGGGGGCCCCGCCGCGACGGCGGCCCTGTACTCGGCGAGGAGGTCGTCGCGCGTCTCGGCGGCCGCCTCGACCTCGTTCCTCAGCGCCGCCAGCGCCCGGATGCCGCCGTCGTCGGCGGGCCGGACCTTGTCGAGCCACCTGAGGAAGTCGTACGTCCAGTACCTCCGGGGGTTTCCGGCCGGCGTCGTGCCGCCGTAGGCGTAGCCACGGCGGGCCAGGAACGTCAGGAGCCGCTGCTTCGCCGCCGCGAGCCTCGCGGTCGCCGCGTCGTGGGCCCCGGCGAGGTCCCTGAGCCCCTCGATCTCGGGGGACGGCACCCATACCGGGGAGATATCGTGCGACAGTATCGCCTTGGCCATCCTGGCCGCGTCGTTGCGGTCGTTCTTGGACGAGAGGTCTGCCGCCGACCTCGGGACCTTGGAGACGGCCGCGACGACGCAGTCGACGCCGAGCCCGGAGAGCTCCCTCTGCGGGGCGAAGCCGAGGTAGCCGCTCTCGTAGGCGGCGAGCGACGGGCCGGGGAAGCCCGACATCCACTCCGCGACCTCGCCCCAGGGGTTGCCGCGGAACCTCCTCGTCACGGCCTCGCCCGTCTCCGCGTCGAGCGCGCAGACGGTGGTGGACCTGAGGTGTACGTCCATTCCGAAGGCGGTAGAATATCTAGGCACGGGAGCCTCCCAACCTCGTTGCGGCGCGGCTGCGCCTCTGGCACTTCAACAACATTGTCGCAGCCCCGACCCGCGGTCACGAGCGGGGGCTCCTGTCGTTTCCGTGCCCTCGGATTGGGTCATAGTGTCTGACTTATGCTCAACCAGCGACGTTTGCGCGCTTGTCAAGAGATTAGCCGTTGGGAAAGTGTCCAAAAATCCCACGCTCGTTCCTTTCGGATTGCATCGCCCGTGGTCGGCAGCTGTGCGGCACCGGTCCGCGTGGCGGCGTATAATCGGCGGCAGATGACTTGGACGTTAGGAAACCATGACCGATAGCATGCAGCAGATGGCGCTTGACACGCTCGGCGCCTATTTTGGCTACACCTCGTTTCGCCCGGGGCAGGACCGCATGGTCGATGCGATCCTTGCTGGCCGCGACGCGCTGGGCGTTATGCCCACGGGCGCCGGCAAGTCCATTTGCTACCAGGTGCCCGCGCTCATGCTGCCCGGCATCACCTTTGTGGTGAGTCCGCTGCTGTCGCTTATGGAGGACCAGACCCGTGCGTTGCTCGCGGCGGGTGCGCGACCCAGCTATCTCAACTCCAGCCTTACTCCGGCCCAGCAAAACACCGTGCTCAAGCGGGCGCGCGAGGGCCGCTACCAGCTTATGTACGTGGCGCCCGAGCGCTTGCTCGAGCCGCGTTTTTTAGCCTTTGCGCAGGAAGCCGCGGCGGACGGCGGCATTGGCGTGCCGCTCGTGGCCATTGACGAGGCCCACTGCGTGAGCCAATGGGGCCAGGATTTCCGCCCCGCCTATCTGCAGATTCGTGAGTTCATCGATTCGTTGCCGCGGCGCCCGATCGTGGCGGCGTTTACCGCCACGGCGACCGAGCGCGTGCGTGCGGACATTCAGCAGATGCTCGGCCTGCAAAATCCTGCGACGGTGGTGACGGGCTTCGATCGCAAGAACCTCTACTTTGGTTGCGAGGAGATGGGCGACAAGGCCAAGACTGCCTGGGTGCGCGACTATGTGATCGCGCATTCGAGCGAGAGCGGTATCGTGTATTGCTCCACCCGCAAGACGGTCGACGCACTGGCAGGCGAGCTTGCCGAAGCGCTGGGACCCAGCGGCATTCGCGTTGGCCGCTACCATGCCGGCATGGGCAACGACGCCCGTCGCCAAAGCCAGCGCGCTTTTATCGACGACGACATTCAGGTGATGGTCGCCACCAACGCATTTGGCATGGGCATCGACAAGCCCAACGTGCGCTACGTGATCCACAACAACGTGCCCGAGAGCATCGAAGCCTACTACCAGGAGGCGGGCCGCGCCGGCCGCGATGGCGACCCGGCCAGCTGCTACTTGCTGTGGAACGGCAACGATTTTCGCATGCGCCGCTTTCTGATCGACCGCGGCGATGCTGCCGATGAGGCGCTCGACGACGAGCAGCGCGCGTGGGCGCTCCAGAATCGATATCGTCTGCTCAGCCAGATGGAGGGCTACTGCAATACCACCGGCTGCCTGCGCGAATATATGCTGCGCTACTTTGGCGACGAGGCCGCGGCCGAGCATGCTGCTGCGGCTGGTGCGGGCGCCACCGCCACGGACGACGCCGAGGGCTGCGGCAACTGCAGCAATTGCCTCACGCAGTTCGAGGTCGAGGACGTCACCGATATGGCCCGCGCTGCCGTGCGCTATGTGGCCACGCGTCCCATGCGCTTTGGCAAGTCGCTGATCGCCGACGTGCTCCACGGCGGCAACACCGAGCGCATTCGCCAGATGCATCTGGACGAGGAGCGCGGCTACGGTGAGCTGTCGAGCGAATCGGTCGGGCGCATCAAGGACATCATCGGCCAGCTGTGCGGTCGCGGTTATTTGGCCACCTCGCAGGGGCAGTACCCGGTCGTGGGGCTGGGTCCGCGTGCCGTCGAGGTCGAGGATGAGGCGTTCGCCTTTACCGTTAAGCGTCGTGCGTCCAAGCGCAAGGCCTCGGCCCGCGCCCGCCGCGCCGTCGATCTGCTGCGCGAGGAGGCCGAGCTGGATCAGCGCCCGCGCGTTGGCGACGATGCCGAGCTGTTCGAGCGCCTGCGTGCCCTCCGCAAGGAGATCTCGACCGAGCTGGAGATGGCGCCGTATATGGTCTTTTCCGACAAGGCCCTGCGCGGCCTGTGCCGCCTGCGTCCGCAGACGCGCGAGGAGCTGATCCAGGTCAACGGCATTGGCGAGAAAAAAGCCGACGCCTTTGGCGAGCAGTTTATGGCGGCGATTGAAGAATTTGAGTCCGAGCATGCGCGGGATGGAGTGTAACGATGGCATTCGACGATAAAACCGACCGCACTGACGTGCCCGCCGTGCCGCTGTACCAGCAGGTCATGGACGACCTAAAGGGCGAGATCGCGCGCGGCGTGTACCCCGCCGGCTCGCGCATCCCTGCCGAGATGGAGCTCGCGAAGTCCTATGGCGTGGGGCGCATCACCGTGCGCCGTGCCATCGAGGAGCTGTCGCGCGCGGGGTATCTCAACCGCCAGCAGGGGAGGGGCACGTTTGTGTGCGCCCCCAAGCTCAAGCGCAAGATTCGCCAGAAGGGTGACGTCCAGAGCTTTACTGAGGGTTGTGCTGCCAACGACATGGTGCCGGGTGCGCGTCTGGTGTCGCGCACGGTGGTCGCGGCGACTCACGAGGATGCGGCGTTCTTTGGCGTGGAGCCCGGCTGCGAGCTTATCGTGGTCGAGCGCGTGCGCACGGCCGACGGCATCCCCGTCATGCTCGAGAACAACGCCTTTGTGCTCGCCGACCATCCCTACCTGCAGACGCTGGCCGACGAGGACCTCACCGATAACTCAATCTTTGCGCTCGTTGCCGAGCATTCGGGTCGCGCGCCGCTCAAGTCCGACCCCTGCACCGTGGAGATTGCGCTTGCCGATACTCAGACGGCCCCGCTGCTGGAGGTGCCGGTCGGCGAGCCTCTCTTCTATATGGAGGCCTACTTTACCGACGCCGGCGGGCGCCCTCTACTGCTCGGCCGCCAAAAGATCGTGGGCTCGCGCTACGTCTTCGACATCTAACATACACAGATAGAACAACATAGAACAAATTTGCCGAGATGACTTCACGGGCTTTGTTACACGTGTTATAAATAGGACAACATAGAACGACAGCAGGTACGAGCCGCCGTCGCTCAAAGCCGCCCCACAAGGAGGAACATCAGGATGAACGCACATGATCTGGTTCAGGAAATCATCGAGCGCAAGGGCAAGATCGAGAACGTCTTTTGGATCGCTTGCGGCGGTTCGATGATCGATCTCATGCCGGCCAACGAGCTGCTCAAGCGTGAGGCCACCACGTTTACCTCGACGGTCTACACGGCACGCGAGTTTTGCCTGATGGCTCCCAAGAGTCTTGGCGAGAAGTCGCTCGTCATCGCCTGCAGCCACAGCGGCAACACGCAGGAGGTCGTCGACGGCTGCGAGATGGCGCTGGCCGCCGGTGCCGAGGTCATTGCCCTTACCGACTGCGAGGGCTCAAAGATCGACAACGGCAAGTGGACTACCTGGGTCTATCCGTGGGGTGAGGGCGTGTCGCAGGCCGAGGTGCCGCAGGGCATTGGCGCTCTGATCGCCGCCGAGTTGCTCGACCAGCAGGAAGGCTACGAGTCACTCGCCGACATGTATGAGGGCCTCAAGCAGATGGATGCGCTGCTGCCCGCCGCCCGTGAGAAGGTCAACGCCGAGCTGGGCGCCCGTTTTGCCGAGCTCTGCCAGCAGCACAAGTTCTTCTACATCCTGGGCTCCGGCCCCAACTTTAGCCAGACCTACGCCATGGCGATTTGCTCGCTTATGGAGATGCAGTGGCAGCACTGCTGCTACATCCACTCCGGCGAGTACTTCCACGGCCCGTTCGAAGCCACCGAGCCCGGCGTGTTCTACTTTGTGCAGCTCGGATCGGGCGAGTGCCGCCCCATGGAGGAGCGCGCTCTTGCGTTCCTCAACACGCACACCGATACGGTCATGGTGCTCGACGCGCTCGAGTACGGCGTGGGCGAGGTGCCTGCCAGCGTTCGTTCGTTCCTGGAGCCGATCTTCTTCTACAACATGAGCTGCGAGCTGCGCGCCGCGCGCGGCAAGGTCTTCGACCACAGCCCCGAGGTTCGTCGCTACATGGGCATCGAGCAGTACTAGGTAACGGGGAAAGCATTCACCTTCGATTCGCAAGCGTGTCGTGTGAGTCAAAAAAGCGGGCCGCGCCGGGGATTTCCGGTGCGGCCCGCTTGGTATCGCGCTTAAATTCGCGAGGTGTCGCGGCAACCGACGCTTACTTGGCGTCGTAGGCCTCGGCATCCCACCAGTCGAGCTGAGCGATGTTGTCGCGGATGTGCTGGCAGCTCTTGTGGAAGCCCTCGAGCTCGTGCTCGGACAGGTCGAGCGTGTAGACCTCCTCGACGCCCTCGGCACCGATCACGCACGGCAGGGAGGTAAAGATGCCCTCCTCGCCATACTGGCCGGTCATAAGCGTAGAGGCCGAAAGCACGGCGTGCTCGTTGTGCAGCACAGCGGCGCAGACGCGCGCGGCGGAGTTGGCGACGGCGTACTCGGTGCACTGCTTGCCCTGGTAGGTCACATAGCCGCCCTTGCGTGCGAGCTCCTCGACCTCCATGTGGTCGAAGGCGTACTTGTCAGGGTTCTCGGCCTGAAGCTCGTTGAGGCTCTTGCCGGCGATGGTTGCTGCCTTAAAGGCGGCCAGCTGGCTAAAGCCGTGCTCGCCGATCATGTAGGCGTCGATGGACTTGGGGCTCACGCCGACCTTCTTGGAGATCTCGGTGCGCAGGCGGGCGGAGTCCAGGCCGCAGCCCGAGCCGATGATCTTCTTGGGATCGTAGCCGGTCAGGTGCCACAGCTCGGTGCACACGACGTCGCAGGGGTTGGAGATGCTCACGAAGATGCCGTCAAAGCCGGCGTCGACGATGCGTTTGGCAAAGGTGCGGGCGGCGTCGGTGGTAAAGAACAGCTCGCCGTCGCGGTTGCCGGCGGCCAGCGCGACCTTGCCGGCGGCGTTGACGATGACGTCGCAGCAGGCAAGCTCCTCGTAGTGGTCGTAGCAGTTGACGATCTTGGTGTTGTACGGGACAAACGAAAGGGAGTCGCGCAGGTCCTGGACCTCGGACGTCACCTTGGCCTCGTTGATATCGCACAGGTACAGCTCATCGGCAATGCCCTGCATGAGCAGACTGTTGGCAACATGTGCTCCTACGTGGCCCTGGCCGACCACACCGATCTTACGCGTTTGGTACATATATGTATCCTTTCGGCCGAGTTTTTCGCGTCGAACCATTGTAGCGTCCTGCTGCCACTTTGCTAGGCTAAAGCGCCATAGATTTTTGGGCATGCCTTAATCTCTACTTTTGGAGTGATTTGGGCCGCTGACGGCATCGCCGGGCGATGTACTCGCGCGGATGGGGCCGGTCGTTGTACCATAACTGCAACTGACTCGTAAGGAGCATTCATGCCCATTCGCATCCCCGACGCCCTCCCTGCCGCCGCGCAGCTCGAGAGCGAGAACATCTTTGTCATGACCGAGTACCGCGCGCTGCACCAGGACATCCGTCCGCTGCGCGTGCTCATCCTCAACCTCATGCCCACCAAGATCGCCACCGAGACGCAGATCATGCGCAAGCTCTCCAACACGCCGCTGCAGGTGGAGGTGGACCTGCTGCGCACGAAAACGCACGAGGCCACGCACGTGAGCGCCGGCCACCTGGAGACGTTCTACCGCACGTTCGACGACATCCGCGACATCCACTACGACGGCCTGATCATCACGGGCGCGCCGGTGGAGCAGATGCCGTTCGAGGAGGTCGACTACTGGCCCGAGCTCTGCCAGATCATGGATTGGTCCACCACGCACGTGCACTCTACGCTGCACATTTGTTGGGGTGCGCAGGCGGGGCTCTACCATCATTACGGTATCCAGAAGTACGACCTGCCGGCCAAGGCGAGCGGCGTGTTCGAGCATTATCTGGTGAAGCCGCAAAGCCCGCTGGTCCGCGGCTTCGACGACCGTTTCTATGCCGTGCATTCGCGCAACACCGACGTGCGCCGCGAGGACGTGGAGGCTGAGCCGCAGCTTGAGGTCGTGGCCGTGTCCGACGAGGTGGGCCTGTACATCGTCAAGTCGACCGATAGCCGCCGCTTCTTTGTCTTTGGCCATCCCGAGTACGACACCGACACGCTGCGCCTGGAGTACGAGCGCGACGTGAAGCGCGGACTCAGCCCTCAGGTGCCGGCGCATTACTTCCCGGGCGACGACCCCACCGCCGAGCCGCGCAACGTCTGGCGCAGCCAGGCTCAGCTGTTCTACACCAACTGGCTCAACTACTACGTCTACCAGACCACGCCCTACGACCTGGCCCGCGCCGGCGAGGAACACTAGGCCGTCGGGAGGTGCGCCAGCCGTTAGGCGCTGATGATGTGGGGTAGCGGCAGGTCGTGGGCATCGGTGGGAACATGGTCGACACGCTGCTCGTCAAAGGCGATGCCGATGATTTGACATGCGGGCGAGAGCGTGGGCAGGTAGCGGTCGTAGCAGCCGCCGCCGTAGCCCAGGCGCGCGCCGGCGCGGTCGAAGGCTACAAGCGGCACGATAATCATGTCGAGAGCTTCGGCAGGCACGATAGGGAAGTGGTCGCTGTCGACGTCCGTGGCCGCGAAGGCCCGCGTAGGGTGGGCGATAAACGGGGCCTCGGACGCATCGCCGGCAGAGACTGCCCGCATACACATGCGCTGGCCGCAAGCCATGGCGTCTGTTGCCGAGAGCATGCACGGATAGGCCACGCGCCAACTGCGTTTGGCGGCCGCAGCGGCAAACGCGGCAGGGTCGACTTCGGAACCCATGGCGGCATAGACGGCAACGGTGTGCGGAGCAGCGGCACCCAAGCGATCCAGCAGTTCAACGAGCCGCGCACAGATAGCGGCAGACTTTGCCGCCCGCACATCCAAATCAAGAGCGTCGCGCCGAGCAATCACCGCCCGCCGCAACTCAGCCTTATCCATCCCAACCTCCTCTAGCAAACCTGCCAAAAAGGGACAGGTTTATTTTGGCAGGTTTTATCTGGGCAAACACCCAAATCACCACACAAACCATCGCAAAGGGGGCAGTTCATGGACACCTTCGTGGGTTTTGACGAAGAGCGGGTGTTCTTGGTGGTTTGTCTCGATCTGTAACAGTAACTCGGCAAAATCGGACCTAGATGTTACAGATTGAGACAAATCGTCCGGGGGCGCGGTGAGGTTAGCCCATCAGGTCGATGACGTTAAAGCCGGCGTTGCTCTTGGCGATGACGTCTCGGCCGCCAAAGACGCAGGTGGGCGACTCGGCCGCAATGCGCGTCACGTCGGCGCCGAGTGTGCGCAGCTCACCGGGCGTGGCGGCGAGCATCTGGGCGCGACGCTCCTCGCGCGCGTGCGGATCGAGCCCGGCCAGGTAGGTCGTGTTGCGGCGCTTGGTGAGCGCGTACGGCTTCACCGGCGCGTCCATGCCGCTCACGCAGCTCACAATAAAGCCCTCAAAGGCGGCCTCGTCGGGCTCAAAGCTGCCAAGCCATGCGCCCGCGCGCTCCACGCGCTCAATCGAAGGATCGATCGCCGGGTCGCGGTAGGTGTAGAACGCCGTCTGGCACTCGCCGGCTGCGCGGAATCCGCAGCCGTACGCACCGCCCTTCACGCGGATCTCGTTCCACAGGTAGTCGTAGGAGAGCGCGTTGGCAGCCACGGCCCAAGTGCCTGTCACGTCAATGCCCAGGCGACGCGGGTCGCACGCGCTTGCCGCAAAGCAGATGTCGCTGGGGATGACAAAGGCCTCGTGGCGGTCGCACGGCGACGGCACCACGAGCGCGCCGCGGCCGGCATCGGCGCCTTCGCCAGCGCCCAGCCCCAGGTCGCCCGCGGCGGCCCAGTACGCGTTAAAGTCCTCGTCGCTGCCGGTAAAGCTCGCCAGACACCCATCGGCCACAAAGATGCGGTCTGCCAGCGCGGCAAGCTTGGCGCGCAGGTCGTCCAGGCGCTCGTCAAAGTGCTCGAGCAGATCGCGCAGGAACAGGTAGAAGTCCACGCCCGAGAGCTGCTCGCGCACCACGGCCGAAGGCGAACTGTAGCTCATCGCGCGACCGAGCGCCGCCGAGTGGCCGTTGTTGATAAAGCCCTGCTCAAGCCCAATGCGAATCTGCGTAAGCACGTCGCGCACGCGGTCGGCGTCGGCATCGAGCAACAGCGTGCTCGACCACACCTCGCGCGGCAGGCTCGCCAGTGCGTCGATCTTTTCGGACAGGGCGCCGGCGCTCACCAGCAGGTAGGGGCGCACGCCGTCCACGTCGGGCTGCGTCATGACCTCGGTCGTAAAGCTCAAAAAGCCCAGCTTGCCGGCGAGCAGGTTGTCGAGTTCCTCGGCCGAGTGCTCGCGCGTGGGCAGCTGCTTGAGCAGGCGGCAGAGCAGCGTCACGTAGGGCAGGTCCTCAAATGCGACGCAGCTCAGGTCGAAGTACTGCATGGCGTAGGCCAGGCGGTTGGTGGGGATGCCGTGGCGCAGGCAGGGGATGGGCGCAGTCGTGTCCACAACAAGCGGCGGCTCGGGGCGCGCATCGCCAATGTCGGATACACGCAGACGCGGTAGCGTGGCCTTGTCCTCGGGCGTGTCCTCGGCCTCCTGCGCGGCACGCAGCACAGCCGTGCGCTCGACTACGTCGGCCAGCTCGGCATCGGTCATGGCGTCGCGCTTGGCAGCCAGCTCGGCAGCTTCGGCCCCCTCCGCACCCTCGGCGGCGTCTACCGGCACCAGCTCGACCAGAGCCATATGGTCGTTCTGGAGCACGAGCTCGCGCAGCAGGTCCTCAAAGTAAGTGCCGTTCAGCTCGCCGCGCAGCTCCTCGTACACCGGGCCATACTTGAGCGCCAGCGTCGCGGCGTCGTCATCGTAGAGCCACGTGCTCAGCGCGTCGCACGCAATGGCCACGCCGTCGGCGATGCCATAGTCGCGCTGGCGCAGGTCGTATTCGTTGCTGCTGATGATGGCTTCCAGACGCTCGCGCGGAACGCCGTGCTCGCACAGGTCGCGGCAGGCGTCCTGGAACACGCGGCGCAGCTCGCGCGCCACGCCGGGCTGCGCGTTTTGCAGCATGATGAGCTCGTAGGGCTGCAGACTCTCGGCCGCGGTGTAGCTCACCACGTTGCCGCCCAGGCCGGCGGCCAGAATGGCCTTCTTAACCGGCGCCTCGTTGGAGCCCAGCAGTGCCTCAAACAGGATATCCGCCGCGATCGTGCGTTTGCGGTCGAGCGCGCTGCCCAGCACCAGGCCCAGGCCCACCAGGGCGTTCTCGGGCGTGGTGACCATCTCGACGCGCTTGTACTCGCAGGTCACGGGTGCCTGCACGCCCAGCGGATTGGGCGCCAGCGTGGACGGGTCCTCGCCGGCGGCGACGGCAGCGTCCATGCGGCGGCTCGCGGCACTCGGCTGCGACAGATAACGCTCGTCCAAAAAGGCCAGTGCGCGGTCCACATCTAGGTCGCCGTAGAGCGTTATATAAGAGTTAGAAGGATTGTAGTGGCGCGCGTGCGTGTCCAGGAACTGCTCGTAGGTGAGCGCGGGAATCGCGCGCGGGTCGCCACCGCTCTCGTGTGCATAGGCGGTGTCGGGATAGAGCGCGGCGTTGACGGCATCGTCCAGCACACTCATGGGGTCGGACAGCGCACCCTTCATCTCGTTGAACACCACGCCGTTATAGCGCAGCGTGCCCTCGCGCAGGCTCGCGGAGCTGCCGCTGCCCTCGCCCTCGGCGTCCTCCGGCAGGTCCAGCTCGTAGTGCCAGCCCTCCTGCTCAAAAATGGTGGACTTGGTATAGATGGCCGGGTTGAACACCGCGTCCAGATACACGTCCATCAGGTTGTACAGATCCTGCTCGTTGGTGGTGGCAACGGGGTAGATGGTCTTGTCGGGGTAGGTCATGGCGTTGAGGAACGTCTGCATGGAGCTCTTGATCAGGTCGACAAACGGCTCCTTGACGGGAAACTTGGCCGATCCGCACAGCACCGAGTGCTCAAGAATATGGAACACGCCGGTGGAATCGGCCGGCGGCGTCTTAAAGCCAATGGCAAAGGCCTTGTTTTCGTCGTCGCACGCCAGGTACAGCAGACGAGCGCCCGAGGCAGTGTGTCGCAGCACGTAAGCGTCCGAGTCGAGCTCGGGCACGGTCTCGCGGCGCTCGACGGCAAAGCCGTGGCAGGTAGTGCCGGGCACCAGCAGTGCAGCGGCTGCGGCGCGCGGGTCGGTTGAGGTGGTGGGCATATGCAGTCTCCTTTGACGCCCCAGCGGGGGCGAATCGAGTCGAATCCTCGAGAGTATACCCATATGGGGCCGCGACCCTGCGGCGAACTGGAGACGATGCCAGCGGATTTGGTAAAGGCCCCGCGTGCCCGCCGCGCGAGCGTGGAAATTTGGACACTCGCCAAACGAGAGTGGATATTCGGACAGACGAGCGAGGATTTCCGGACACCTATCGAACGAGAGTGGATATTTGGACGGAATCTGCCACAAAAGCCCCAAAAACCGTCCAAATATCCACTCTCGATATCCGACCGTCCGAAAATCCTCGCTCGTCCATCACTCGTGTATCTCTCGTCTCTCATTCGTCTCTAATATGAGAGATGACAGGAAGATGAGAGAAAAATATGAGAGATAACTAAGCAGCAAAGAGACAGGCAATCATGGTATTGTCTCAATACCGATTGTTCTACCAGCAAAAATATGTATAAATGAAGCAAATGGTAGACATTCTATCTCTATCTATCTCTTATCTCTAAGCCGAGAGATAGAGAGATAGATGAGAGATAATTACGAGAGATAACTGAGAGACGAGGGAAATCTATCCGCGGCATTCTCCGCAGGACCGAGCGAAAGGACGTGCAGATGAACGAAAACGAGCTGACCGGTTTGCTTGAGTCTTTAAGGCGTATGGGCTCGGATGATCTTAACGTCGAAGTGAAGGAGAGCGCCACGACGCTTTCCCGCGACGTGTGGGAAACGGTGAGCGCATTCGCGAACACTGCCGGCGGAATCATCGTGCTCGGAGTGAGTGAGCGCGCAGGTTTTGTCCCGGTTGAGAACTTCGAGACCGAGAAAGTGCTCAACCAATTTGTGTCAGGCATGGGTGATGCGGGCGGTCGAGGAAAGCTGGCCAATCCGCCCAAATACACGATCGAGCGAGTGGAGCTTCAGGGCGTCATCGTTCTCGTCATTACGATTGAGGAGCTCGATCCGTCGAGCAAGCCCTGCTATGTCATAGAACGGGGCGCCCAGGGCGGCAGCTACAAGCGCATCGATGACAAAGATGTGCCGCTTTCATCGACCGAGGTGCTCGCATTGGCGTCATACGGTCGAGCGACTCCGAGCGATCGCGACGCGGTGGCGGGTGCGGGCGCGGACGATCTCGACGAGACGCTGGTCGACCGTACGATAGATCGGGCTTTCTCGTTGACGCCTCGGGCAATGCGCGGCGCGCCGGACAAACAAACGAAGCTGGAGCGCCTAAATTTCCTTGATTCCCAGGGCAATGTCACCAAGGCTGGACTCCTAGTTGCGGGCACCTACCCTCAGCAGTTTTATCCCAAGCTCTTTATCGACATGGCTGTCTATGCGGGGACCCGGAAAGGCACGGCGGGGTCGCTGAGGTTCATGGACCGCACAATCTGTGAGGGAACGTTGGGC
>ERZ1106948.452-NODE-452-length-18865-cov-32.339181_pt1 | contig 18865 bp, 26 predicted proteins | sample MGYA00403673_ERZ1106948 | MGnify/ENA primary metagenome ERZ1106948 (study PRJEB35170, sample SAMEA104062409) | human gut metagenome | biome: human gut; feature: human-associated habitat; material: faeces | place: Denmark | collected 2012-05-07 ...
CGACCACTAGGTTAAGAGCCTAGCGCTCTACCGACTGAGCTAGACGGGCTTGTTTATTGTCCTCCCCTAGTCTCTTTGAGGGTTACAACTATCCAAACAGAACGAGGAGAAGTGAAAACCCGGCAGAGCGTTGATCCTTCTGTTTCCATCCTCTCGCAAGGACTAAAGAGAAAAGGAAATGTTCTGCAAACCTCTCGTTCCCTCCCTTCTGAAATGGACAAATCGCGCGTGGTCAACGGCATCGAGAGCGCTGCTTGCGGACGGAAAGACGCTGGACGACTTTCTTCCCGTTGCGGTGGAGGGAGATGGTGACGAATAGAAGGAGGAAACGACTCACAACAATGCTATTTCGGTTCCAGAGGAGGTGAAGGAGCGCCTGAAGGGCCATTCCTTCGTCATCGAGACCTATGGGTGCCAAATGAATCGGGCGGATAGCGGGATCATGGAGACACTGCTAGACGGTTGCGGTATGCACGGAGGTGTGGAAGAGAGGGATGCGGACGTGATCATCATGAACACGTGCTCTGTGAGGGAGCATGCAGAATCGCGCGTATGTTCATCGTTTGGCGTGTTACGGCGTAGATTTGGAACCGACTGGAGCAATTCCGTCATTTGGACAAGAAATACAAGAAGCACACCGTATGCATAGAGAGGAAAGTGAACGGTAGGTATTGTGCGTATCAGGCTGCATGGCCTCGCGCCTGAAGGACCGTTTGCTCCAGTCAGGCGTGGATGTGGTCGTGGGACCCGATTCCTATATGCACCTTCCCGAGCTGCTTTCTTCCGCCCTTGTATGTCTTTGTGAAGTGACTCAGGCGTAGTCGGGACATCAGTCTTCCCACACCGCCTTGTCCGTCAAGGACGAATACGCAGAGGTGGACACCCTCCTTCTTGATCCTCAGCCCTGCACGCAACTCACGATCATGAGAGGATGCAACAACATGTGCAGTTACTGTGTCGTGCCGTACACCCGTGTATGCTCTCTCGTGTCGCATCACTCACAGGGAAGAGAGCGGAGCGTGGAGGCGAGCATCGTGATGCACAACGTGAACCGCATCCGAGAGCACGGCTACAAGGAGATTCTCCTCCTCGGGCAGAACGTCAACTCCTACTGCGACTCCACCACACAGAGCGATTCCTCCCTCGCCTATCAAACCACCCCCGGGTTCCGCTCCCCCACCTCGGTGCGCAGCAAGAAGGGCATTCTGTTCCCCGAGCTGCTGGAGCGAGTGGCGGAGGCGGCGCCCGATGTGCGCATTCGGTTCATGTCGCCTCACCCCAAAGTGATGGTTCCCGCGGTTCTTGAGTGCGTAGGACTTCCCGCTGTCCGTTCTGGAGGTGATCAAGAGCCACCCGAACATCTGCCGCTCGATCCACCTCCCGCTGCAGAGCGGCAGCGACTCGTGCTTGAAGCGGATGAACCGTCCCTACACGCGCGACGCCTTCCTGCGACTGGTCGACCAGATTCGCACGCTGCTCCCTGACTGCTCCCTAAGCACGGACGTGATCACGGGCTTCTGCGGCGAGACGGAGGAGGAGCACGCGGACACGGTGTCGATGATGAAGGAGATCGGGTTCGACCACGCGTTCATGTACCTGTTCAGCATGAGAGAGAACACCTTCGCGTGGAGGCACTTCAAGGACGACGTGCCGCTGGAGGTGAAGAAGAGAAGACTCACCGAGATCCAGGACGCCTTCTACTCCACGCTGAAGGGGAAGCTGTCCCGGCTGGACGGGAAGATGGAGCTGGTGCTGGTGGAGGGAGAGAGCAAGTACAGCAAGCATAGCAAGGAGGGGAGGAGGCAGCTGAAGGGGAGGTGCGAGAGTGACCGCATGTGCGTGTTTGATGGTGATGGAAATGAGGGCGTGTTGACGAGTAGTGAAGCCTGTGTTTGAGTCCTTTAGTGAGTATGAGAAGAAGGGAAGAGAGACGGAGTCGATTCAAGTGGGCGACTTCGTGGCGTGTAGAGTGCTGAAGCCGGGAACGGGCACTCACATTGTGGAGCCGCTGTTCAAATCGACCCTATCCGAGTTTAGTCGTGTGTATTCGAGGGTGTTGCTTGTTTGGTGGAACACACAAGTCGTCTATTCTTTCTTCGGCTCATCCTCTTCTTCGTCTCTGCAGGAGCGGTCATCTCCGAGCGTAATGCCTTGGAAGAGCTGGCGGTAAATGAGCTTGAAGATGTTTCTACGCGTGAATCCGAGTCCGGGGCAGCACATGGACCAGAGGACCTGCAGCACCTCCAAGAGAGTGAACAGCGACAAGAACAGCGGCTTCGACCACACGAGGGAGACGAAGTACCCCTTCGCGGGATCCCAGATGATGGGCAGGATGTGCTCGGGCTGCGTCGCGATGTTCACCATGACTTTGATCACGAGATAGTGGCGCGTGAACACCCACACCACTACGTGTGAACGAGAGAGCACGGACGAACGGGTGAACAGGAAAAAGATGGTGTAGCCCGGAATCACGATCCACCCGTACTGCATGATCTTCGATAGCGGAAGTAGCGCCTGTATTACAGGAAGAACGAAAGGACTACATCGGCAGCATCGAAGATGGCGAAGACGACGGCGCCGATGCGAGTGAAGTTGGTGTAGTAGGACACGACGATGAGCGTGATGGTGATGACGTGATGCTACGGGTGAGAGAGGCGACGAGAGGCGACGATGAACATGTTCATCATGTCCTTGCGATGCTTCTACCCATGACGGTCGCGACAAGCACCCACTTCCGTGAACAGCAGAATGAGACACTGGCAGTAGAACGCGCACTGCGTCAGGTAGAAGAGCTTGAAGCCCCAGGGATAGAGCAGCTGGGGATACTCCATCCACACGTTGTTCAGGGTGAAGCCGATGTACTTGCGGATGACGGTGATGCCCGCCGTGAACGAAAAGCAGTAGTACAGAACCAGCCAGGCTTGCTCCTAGGCGTTGACGAAGGACAGTGACCCTACTTCCGTCTTGTGAACTAGCTGCGGTTTTTCTATTGTATCTTCAATCTTCAGCCACTTTGCGATGAGGCGGAACAGCGTGTGGCACAGGAAGTAGCGCAAAACGGTCAATGCCACCGTGAGTCCAACGACAGTACACACATCCTTCAGATCCTTCTGATACACAACTCCGTTCTCCGTATACACTGCGCCGTGCAGCTTCAGGAAGCAGGACAACCAACTCGAAGCGGGCTCGGGGAGCAGTATGGCCAGATAGCACACGAGAATGGTGAGGATGGCGAAAATCGTTCCCGTGTGATCCCGAAAGAAGAGATGAGTCGGTGACAGCGAATCATCCACTCTAGGACTCATGTGATACTCTGGCGAATACTTATAGTTGAGCATGTAGTCAACGTCGGGCTTTGAGGACTCAATCACAGTCACACCGGAAGACTGCTCGGTCTCCATATCTATTGTAGCTGCCAGCTTGAGATAACAAAAATGAAAAACGCCGTACGGTAATTATGCATGACGAGTGTGATTCTGGCGGTGAAGAAGGGGTCAATCAAGTTTGATAACAAATAGCCCACTATTATCATATGGTGATTACATCTATAAACTTCATGTCCTTTTCGTTCCTGCCCGTAACCACGGCAATCAGCCCCTTCTTTTGACAACAGGAAAAGACCTATCATTCACGAAACCAGAATGGGGCGTACCGTCGAATACTCCGATATTTTGTAGCTCTTCTTGACCGCTCCATCCATGGGGTGAGCCAGAGTGATCAGGTTGTCACTGCTGCAGAACGCGACATACTCTCCTTTGGACGTCCACTGAGCACGTTTGATGCCCGTGCTACCGGTAATCACCCATTCGCACACCCACTTGTGAAGCTTGATGGTGCTGAGCGGGATCATGTCGCAGTAGTCAACAACGGTGAGGATGGAGTCGCTCGAGCCGACAACAAGCATGTCGTGCCGACGATCAACGTCGATGGCTGTGCACTCTCCCATAGAGATCTGCAGTCTCTTTGTGAATTCAAACTGGCCCGTCTCTTTGATGTACTGTATGATTTCCACACATCCCATATCGTCTATTCCGTGAGTCACAGCCGGTAGACATACCATCACCCGCGGCAGTGTACAAGCACATGGAATCGTATCCCCAGCAAATCCCGTTACGCTACACTTCACAGCAACAACTACGAATACGATGGAGTTCGGACCCATTTCGTTCTTCACTGTTGTGATGCTGCCGGTGATGGCGTCGATAATGAACACGACTCCTCTCTAGAATCAGGAACTCGCAGTGATATCGTACATCGTTCATGACGCATATATATTTCCCATCAGGGGACCACGATAAAAAGTCGGGATGACCGACAATCCGCAGAGACATCATGGATTCTACAGATGATTCGTTCCTTGTGCAGCCACCCTCATTTCCAATATTCCATATATAAACGTTGTCCTTTTCAACGGTGCAGGCGATGATCTCCTCCACCTCGGGATTCCATCTGACTTGAAGGACGGTGTTTCGAAACGAAAACGAATTCTCGCACTTCTGGGGAATCAGTGCCTCCAGAAGGGACTCACCATGTGATGTTTGGCATTCCACACCTTCACTGTGCGGTCCTTGCTTCCGGACGCCAAGTAGGTTCCAGATTTACTCCAATCCAAGCATTTGATCTACAGTGGACGGACAACACATGGGTTACCTTGTCTATATGTCCTGACAGTTTCTCTCTCTGCGAATCGCTAATCCGTAAATCGATTTCCATGGGACTCTTTGAGTTCGCGATTCTCTCTGAAAAGGGAAGAAATCGCGGCGAATTGTGTCAAACAAACAACGAGCAACAGAAAAGACTACAAGTTGAGCCACCTCATGAAAACAATAAGGCCGCGACAAATATAAGGGAGTTGAGTGACATCGGGAGAGAGCTCGGCGAGGGCAGCGGATTCGTTGATAATGAGCCACAAGCACATGACAACCAGAATAGCCATGAAAACGTCCACGGAGTAATGGAAGCGACACTACTGCTGAGAATGCGGACCAAGACGCACTTTCACGATGAGATAGCAGGCATACAGAGCTGCCGTGAGAACGACAAGAAACAGGGGAATGTAGAAGGAAGCGTTCTCCGCATTGATCATCGACGCGTACGCCTAGCGATGAAAGAGACAGCAGACCCCGACGCACACGGCAGTGAAGAGGTAGCGCGTGTGTCCGCTGAAGAGCATGTCTCCACTCGTGTCGATGTTGTTGGGGTTCTTCAAACGGGTGAACGTGTAGTTGATAATCTCGCTGAGGGAGTACTTACCCTGCTTTTGCTCCTCCGACGTTGGGTGAAGGGCTAGTATTCACAGCTTCGCAGGATATGATCGATGAGGATTCCACCGACTGGGGTCGGGAAGACTCGTCATGCAGAAGATGAGAGGCCTCAGCAGTGCGGTCACTCCCAGCATCAGGAGGACGCGCCGGAGCAGCACCAAGTCGTCATGCTGGTTCAGCAGGAAGAGACCCATGGAAATGAGCAAACTGAAGAGAATCGTGTTGATCACGGTCTCCGTTTTCGTCTTGCCAAAGAAAGGAACGTCCATTTCCTGCGCCTATTGCTGAAAGTGGGGAGACGCACTCACTTCCGGAACGACCTCAAATCCGTAGTCTGGGAGGCATCCCGACGGCGTTCTACAGGAAATATGCAAACGAAAGACAAACCGGTTGAAGGAAATGTAGGTACCGCTCAACTCGTAGAACTCGGCCAAAAGATAGAAACACACACACATCTACAGGGAATTGAAATCGAAAAGGGCATACAAGAGTCGATAGGTACTGTCTTTGGTAGAGGCCGAAGCCGATGAGCACAGAAACGATAGTAATGATCTGGCCATAGGACAAATACGCCCATTTCTCTATGCATGGTGAAGGAGGAGCGACGATTACTGTTCATCTGAATCGTCCCCAGAGTGATGGGGAAAAGCAATAATAGTAATACGCCGAAGAAGGCGTAGAAGGGTGGAGATATTAGTTCCATCATTCCCGAAAAGAATGTGTCCAACGAACAGAGCGAATTGAGAACGAAAAGACAAAAAGATTCGCAAAAGTCCAAAAGAGCTAGTCAGTGCGCATCGAGAAGTTCATTTTTGGCTTAAAGGGCTCCATCACAACGACCTCCTTATCCCGGATTCTCTTCGTGACCTTCTTGAAGAACAGCGGGTGGTACATTTCGTCGCTCGTCATCACCGACCAGTCGCTGCAGTACTGCAGCAGCTTCTCCTACGCGTCAAACCCGCCTCCCTTCCCCACGGAACCGCCCAAATCCTTGCTCTGTAGTCGCCCGTAGCAGACGGAGCACACCTTCTCGCTCTTCGTGTGTGGCCAGCGATGTCCGTTGAACTACGCCTCAGCGCCGCTCCCACCCCCTACACTGTTGTAGAGAAGACACACGGACTCCAGGTCGATCATGTTCACGTACCCGTAGCCCATGTTGCAGTTGGTTTTCTCGTCGAACGGCAGGTACAGAAAGTCGTACCGGTTCCGGCAGGTCTGGTTCAGGATCTTCACGAACACCTTGCGACTAAACCTGGGCCTCACACTCCCTGCGAAGACGTACCCGTTGGGGATGTTGCGAATCATCAGCGTCGTGCGCTGGTCCTGACCGCTCTTCACCTTCTCCAGGTCGATCACGTTCGCCTCGTCGTTGTTGAAGGAGCGCGGCACGAAGCTCTTCGTGTTCGCCGACAGCGGCTGCGTGACGTGGCGCGGCGGGCAGAAGGATGGGCTGGGGTAGTACGAGTAGGAGCAGGCGGGCTGTTGCTGATAGCTATATGGGAAGTCGGCGTAGGGAGCGTAGGAACCGGGAGCAGCAGCAGCAAAGGGGTGATTTGCGGAGAAATCGGTGAAAAAGGGCTGACTGCGGTCAATGGAGGGCTGGGAGTGGACGCCCACCGAGAAGGGGGAACCGCCCAGATGCGAGCCGGAAAAGGGGTAGTTCTGTGAGGAGGAATCCATCGGAGGAACCATTCCAAAGGAGTCATTGAACTGGGACATAGACAGCAAGGCGGAAGGGTTACTCCGATCGTCCGAAATAGGAAAATCGTAAATGCTCTCATCACGGACAGGAGTCTACGGGAAACAAGGAATCGGAGGCCAATACGGAAAGGGAATCGAACTGCCGCGTTAGCGAGATGTCGCCGTTCATAATCCAAACACTCTACGCAAAGGTCAGACACACCAACAACAATGGGAGCTGCGGCAAGAAAATGGGTCTCCTGGCAGCAGGAAGTGGGCACAACAGAGCGGTCACATACACGGCGAGAAGGAAGAAGAGAATGCGAAAAGCACAAAGATCGCGGGGTTTTGGAGTTATGTTGTCTCAGAAATACCGGCCTTTTCCGGAGTCGTGGTTTCAAACCAAATCGATCTGTCATCGGTACAATTCGAGGCGAGTGGTAACACCAAGAGCACTCCGTTGCATGCACGAAATGGACGTGAACGCCGATTCCAATTCCGCCCAGCCTCTCTCCGCACTTCCGCCAGCTGCTTCGGAGCCCATGGACGTGGAAGCGAGTGAGCAGAAAGGAGGAAATCCAAACGCGAAGAGGAAGTGGTGTATTTGGCGCTGTTTGACACGTAGAATAAGCAGAAACAGAGGGGAGACTCCGGTATCGGCGGCGTTCGCTTTGTGTCTGCGAGACTGATGGGTAGAGAGCGTTCGGCGCGAATTGCTTCCATGTATTCTGCCGTCATAAAGCTCTCAAACGAAAACGTGCGTGCCTCGCTCTCGTTTCACGGATAGAAGATCAACCAGAAGAACACGTGGAACTTGGATCTGATCAACCACATGGAGGACGTCATCCTGGAAGACGCGTAGGTGCAAAATGGGTGCGTGAGGCGCAGGAGTAACGCGGAGATGAACTTCCAGAAGGCGAGCACCACGCTGGACGCCTCCGTGAAGATCTACGGCTATCGTGTCGACGATACGCTGAACATGGGCTACCGCATTCTCGACAACCTCAATCGGGGCGAGCAACCGAAGACGCAGGAAGAGCAGCCAAAGCAGAGTCGAAAGCTCGGTATCGTAAATACGCTGGAGACGAATCTGCGCTCCATTCAGATGGACGCCTCCGATGTCGCCTTCGACGCCGATCCCCTCTTCCACCTCATGAGTCGTCGATTCGACGAGGGTGGTGCCAAAGGTCTTCTTCTCGCCAATCTCGTCCCCTTGCGCTCGTAGCCTCATCGCGTAGGGCGTCACGGACGGGTGCAACATCGTGTTCGACTCCAACGAAGTGGTCGAGATTGCTGAAACCGCGTGCGCCCCACTCCCCGAAACAGATCACGCCTTCGACTCCTACGTCGACCCGCAGCCCTTCTTCGCGGACCGCACGCTGTCTTCCGTCGTGTCCAAGCCGCTCTGCCCGTCGTTGCAGGAGCTCATTCGCGAGATCGAGACCTTCGATCCCGCGGCGGCTCCGTGGAGGGAGATGGAGAGCGAGGAGCCCGAAACCGAGCGGTCCCACATCGAGGACGTGCATGTGGAGCTGGATCCAGAAATGGCCCCGATTCCTGTCACTCCCGAGCAGGACTTCGACATGCCGCTTCCCGACAATGACTGGAGCGACGCAAATGAGCCAGCAGACCCAATTAACCCTATTAATCCAATTCAGGAACCAATTGACCCAATGCAGCCAGTGCAGGGAGAGGCGTCACAGGAAGCGGCGCAGAGAAGGGAGATCGAGACGATGATTCGCAACACCCCTCCGACGGACTACCGCTACTTCGTGCCGTCGCACGTGACCAAGTCGTGGGCGGGTCCGTCGCACTGGCAGATCAGCAAGAGCGCCAAGAGCAAGACGAAGCGAGTCGCGGAGAAGACGCAGGCGAAGCGAAAGCAGGTCATTTCCTTCGCGAGCGAAACGACGAAGCCCTCCGAGTTCGTCACGGTGAAGAGAGTGGCGGATCTCACGATCAACGACACCGCCTTCGAGAGCCAGTCGGAGCACACGCTGCCCGACGACCACCACATTTCCTTCGAGAGTCTCACGCGCCTCTTCTGTCGCGACGACATCGTTCTCCACCGCCTCGTCAGCATCAACACCAGCGCCGCCTCGGGCTTGACGCCGGATCAGTGGGAAGTGTCTCCCGAGAACGTCGACGTGGGCGGCTGCTCTCTCGAGAACCCGATGGACATTCTGAACGCCCAGCCGGAGGAGTCCGTCATGGAGGAGGGAAACGACCCGCTGGACATGAGCATCGGAAACGGCGACGAGCCGAGCGAGCCCAGCCACGTCGGGTTTATCAGCGAGATCAACGACAGCGGTGAGTCGTGGCGCTTCGAGTTGACGGGTAGTTGTGGAAGGAAACCGGGAGTTGGGCTCGCTGCTCCAGGCTGATCGCGTCGTGGAGAAAGTGGAGATCAACTACGCAAATAAGGCGACGCAGGTGGACGTCCAGCGGCTGAAAGTGGGAGAGCCGTTTCCTCTTCACGCGTAGAGGGCGATATGGAAGGTGATGGAGTCGCGTCTCGTGAGCGGGGCGTCGGTTACGCTGAAGAGCGTCATCAGGGAGCTAAGAGAGCGCGGTTACAGCGACACGCCGGTGCAGTTCTTCTTCATCTGTCTGTTGCACATATCCTTTCCGTCTGACGAGGTGGTCTTGACCGTCAGTTGGCGAACGAGAAGCGGTTATCGGTGAACCAGGGAGAAGGAAACGACTTGACAATCAAAATGAAATGGTCTGTTTGTTGAGAAATAATGGTTTTGGATTGTGAGAGATGGCAAATAATGGTTTCAGATTGTGTGAGATGGGAAATGGGTTGATCAATTATTGATGGGGGAATAATGGATGGAGGGAAACAATGCTCCACCATTAATTCTTGGTGTTCCCAAATCACCCAAACAATTCTGATTCAATAACGAGCGTTCCCTATCGCCGAGAGTGACAAAACGAGAAGACACTCCCACATTCATTCTGCTCCGATGAGCGCATCTGAAGGAACCCCGGTAGAAGTGAAGTGGGAGATGGGAAAGAGGGATTGATGTCAAGCGATGTGAAGAGGGAGGAGGAATCCCATGATCCCAAGGTGTACGTTCCGCTTGCATCGAAGAGTGGAGTCACGCGTAGAAACGAGAATGCGCCGACAAACGAGGTGAAGGAGCGAAAGCCGTTCAATCTCGCCGAGGAGCTGAAGAAACCGCACATCGTCGGTATTAAACCCGAGTATTTGGAACATTGAGACGTTTGAGCGTAGATATGTCGTGCCAGTCGACAGCAACAAGAGAAGCAACTCTGGTTCGTTTTCCTTGCCATCGGTTTAAACGGTAGTGATTTCGGAGTCGGGACAGGGCAAAACGTACAAAACAAAGAGAAACCGAACGGATGTGGGTTTGAAGAGCAAGGAGGAGTGCAACGCTCTTGTTGTTTTAGAAGGCAGTGCTTTACCGTGTAGTGCCGTTTCATTTCTCGAGGGGAGGAGTGCCCCTATGGCGATAAGTGCAGAGACAGACACGACGTCGTCACGTACATGCAGAATCGCGCCCCCGACATCGGCCCTGCATGCCCCATTTGGGTTCGGACCGGTTCTCTGGGTGATGGGTAGAGCGTCCACGGTTTCTGTCCCTACGGACTGAACTGCTGCTGGTCGCGGTCGCACTGCACGGAGGACTTCCAGCTGGTGACCAAGCCCGACGCGGAGCAGGTTCCGCTGACGGAGCTGAACGAGTGCAAGGAGCTCCAGCAGCAGCTGCGGAAGAAGACGTACGTGTACGAGAGCAGCAGCTGGAACGACGCCTCGCTGGGCGCGTTGGGCGAGGTGGAGGTGAAGCCGATCGACTTCCGCAACAAGCTGGTGGTCGCGCCGCTCACCACCGTGGGCAACCTCCCGTTCCGTCGCATCTGCGTGGAGTACGGCGCCGACGTGACCTACTCCGAGATGGTGATGACGGGCTCGCTCTTGAGGGGCCAGGCGTCGGAGTGGGCGCTGGTCCGTCGCCACCCCTCGGAGAAGCTCTTCGGCGTGCAGCTGGCGACGTCGAAGCCGGAGGAGGCGACGAAGGTGAGCGAGCTCATCCGACGCGAGATGAAGGTGGACTTCGTCGACCTGAACGCCGGCTGCCCCATCGACGTGCTCGAGCGCATGGGCGCGGGAGCGTCTCTGCTGCAGCGCCCCGGGAAGCTGAAGCGCGTGCTGCAAGCGGTGCTGGACGCGGCTGAGACGATGCCCGTGCTGTGCAAGCTGCGCACGGGCGACAAGGAGAACACAATCGCGAAGCTGATGCCCGACTTCCAGAGGATGAAGGGACGTCGCGGGAACCGACTGAACGCCGTCACGATCCACGGTCGGACGAAGCAGGCGCGCTACACGAAGACTGCCGACTGGAGGTGGGCGTGCTGAGAGGGAGTGAGCGGTAGCTACATCGAGGAGTGCGTGAAGAGCGAGGTCGTCGAGGAGCCTCCGCTGCAGGTGATCGGCAACGGCGACATCTTCGACTACGAGGTGGCGCTGCGACCGCGCGGTGATGTCTAGATGATGGACGCCCGTCTGCAGTCGGGGCTGATCACCTCCGTGATGGTGGGTCGCGGCGCGCTCATCAAGCCGTGGCTGCTGACCGAGCTGAAGGAGCGGCGTAGGCGTGGAGGCGACGCGTCACCCTAAGGTCACTGGGACATCAGCGCGTCGGAGCGCCTCGACATCATCAAGCGGTTCTGCGACTACGGGCTGGAGCACTGGGGCAGCGACGAGCAAGGCGTGTCCAGGACGCGGCGCTTCCTCCTGGAGTGGATGTCGTTCTTGTGCCGCTACGTGCCCGTCGGTCTGCTCGACCGTCCCCAGAACATGAACCAGCGTCCGCTGATGTACGTGGGGCGTTCGGACCTGGAAACGCTGTTGGGAAGTCCGAAGGTAGTGCGAGGGAGTGGGGTGTGACGAGTAGCCGGAGGATTGGATCAAGGTGTCCACGATGTTTCTGGGTCCTGTCGACGACGATTTCACCTTTTTCCCGAAGCACAAATCGAACGCTTACATCGAGTAGAACTGTTTGTTTGAATGAGCACTGTATGTGTTGAATGAGCACTGTTTGCTTGAACAAACACACAATTCCGAGTCGTCCTCGTCGTTGATGGAGAGAGACGAGGGGATCTGCGATATCTCCTTGTACGCCTCCACAGCTTCCATGAACTCCAGCTCCTCCTCGCGCGTGGGGAATGTGAACACGAAGGACTTCTTCCGGTTGGACAGCTCTCCCGGCTGAATGCTCACGCAGAAGGGGTGCTTGGAGTCGCTGCTGACCCTGGAGTGCTACTCGTCAGACCCCACGCCCGCACCCACGGAGACGGTGGCATCGTACAGCACGATGACCTTCTTCTTCTGCTCCTTCCTCTTCTCGTTGGGGTACTTCGTCACGCTCTGCTGGTTCACCACCACGAAGCACGGCACCCACGACCGCCAGATTCTGCCGTGACGGTACTTCACCGCAAAGGTCATCTCCGCGGGAAGACCTCCCGGCGGCGTCTGGGGAGGGGCAGTCCCGTCGCCCTCGGGGGAGAGGGACGGAGCGGCGTCGAAGTGGTCCTGCTCGGAGAACGCCGAGGGAAGCGAATCGGACCGTTGTTCTGGTCCTGTGGGTTGTGATTCCTCTTCTTGTGCCGCTCCTTCATGATCTTCCTGTGCTGCCCCCTCATAGCCTTCCTGTGCTGTCCCTTCATGGAAGGCAGTAGACGAGTCTGCCTCCTGTAAAGCAATCGAATCCGCTTCCTGCATTGGATTCGTGTGAATCGTCTCTTGCATTGGATTTGCAGATTCTGCGTCTTGTGTTGCATTATCCTGGACTGTTTCTTGTGATGAACTAGCGGAAACCATCTCGTGTTCCGCATTGGCAAACACTGCTTCTTGTTCCGCTTCAATGGGCGAAACCTGAGGAAGCTTTGGGGGACTTTGTGTAGAAGGAGAGGGAATGCGAGGGGTTCTGATGATCGGAGCCATTGGAATGGGTTTTGACATGAGCGATGCAGGAAAGCAGGATGGATATAGCTAGACATCAATAAAAACACGGAAAACGACGTTCGGTGGACTCATGAGTCCAGAAAGGGACAGATCGATGTTGTTTGCCCTCAACTGATTTCTGCAGTCAAGGCGATGAGAATGGCTTACAATGAAAAGTCTTTGGGAGGAAGAACAGCCACTCCATACGTGACGGGGACATACCCCTGCCCACAGAATCGCTTTCGGTAGCACTTCTCGCAGAATAGTAGAGGGAGAATACACTTCAAAACCTGAGTGCCAACATCGGCTCCTCCGCCTATCAGTCTCCACGAGGATACGGCACTGGACCTGCACATATTGCATTTGCATTCGAAATTTGAATTCACGCCGAATTGTTTATCACGCTACTCGTCAGGAGAATGAACACAACGGCACGAGCTCTGGATCAAGCAGCAGGTTCTGATTCCTTAGCGCATTAAACAATACTTGACTCTCATCCGAGTCACTCTTCTCCTCATCCTCGACCCGAATCCATACCTTTACACGCAGTGCTTTGAGCAAGGGAGCAATGCTTTCGGTTCTAGCGTACTCCTCAGCCGCCTCGAGTACCTCCTTTTCACGCAACCAATGTGACCCTTACTCCTTTACAGTACGTTGTGTCAGAGGGATAACTAGATTTCATTTCTGGCTTCTGTTATCTGCGATTTGCATGAGTCTATCTGAGTTGATGTTGCGAACTGGGAAAACGGAATTGAGTCCCATATAGTCTAGCCGGTTAGGATAGCGGGTTTTCACCTCGCCGACCCGGGTTCGAGTCCCGGTGTGGGAATTCTTTTTGCATCAAACACCTCACTTCTTTCGCAAAGGCATGACAGGGCTGTAAATGACGGGCTTGTGCTGCTTTCCTTTTGGCTTCACGTACTTCGGGGACACCTGACTGGAAGAGGGAGAGCCCGGCATTCGGATCGAAGACACGGCAGTCGATGACACTCCTCGATCGCGATTCAAAAGTACCTTCTGCTCCCTCTGATTCAAGAACACCTTCTGCTCCCTCCGATCCACGATGGGTTTCCGCTTCATTCCTTTGTTTCCCCTTCCTGGCATCCTCGTCTCGGTTGCGAGCACCGGACTGCTCTGAATCGCAGTCTACGATAAGAGAAACGCACAATTCGCGACTCTATAGTTCGGCTTCACTCCTTCTTGAAGGGATGGCTTGGAATAGGAATCGCTCTTTTCTACACGTGAGACAGCCCCCTCCAGCGCCACCCTTCTTTTCCCGCATCACCTTCTCTTTCTGGAGATTGATGAAGTACTCCGTCGGCAGCCCGTCACTCAGGAAGTACCGATCGCCGCCCCACGCGATTCTCGGTTTCTTTTCGTCCTTCCTGTTGTCCTGCATTTCTACCGTCCGTTGACTGAGAAACGGCTCTGTTGGGATGGGTTGTAAGGTCACAATGACTGGGATTCAGCCGTTGGGATCCCAACGATCTGAAACAGCGCGTCTTCTCGCAGTGTTAGTCTTCTATGGTACTCTCGTCGTTGATTTCGTAACGCCTAGTCCGACAGCTCCAAGATCAAGCAGTTGCTCAAGAGCATCGACCCGAAGGTGTCTCTTTCACCCGATGCCGAGAAGGTTTGCGCGCGTATTGGGGTTAACAGTAGATGATCATCCTGATGGCGAACAACTTCATCACGGACGTGACCGAGGGCTCGTGCCGCATAGCGGACTGCAGGAAGTCAAATAGTGTCGAAATGATCGACCTGGCTGTGTACCTGAGTAGGAATGGTGACTGCTTTTGATTGTAGAGAAGAATTGGGGCATCGACGTGGATGGCTACTCGATCACCACGACCAATTCAGACAATTATGTAATATAGTGCGTTCTTTCTTGCAGCAAATATGACAGACAAAACGATGAATGTACTCTCTGTTCGCTACTAGTTTCTCCCTCGCGTCGTCGCTGGACATCACGACGGTGGGGGAACAAGGGCCCTGGAGAGCAGGCAAAAGCGTGAAGGGAGAAGATGGATGGGACAACGAGAGGAGACTGAAGGGAAAGGAGTCGCTGGTCTCCTCAGAGGGAACTTGAGGGACCACGTCAGGGAGCATAATCTCGGGAAGCGGCTCGCTCTGCAGAGGGGTTTGAGAGAAGGATGCTCGCGAGGGCGATGCCACTGCCTCTCTTCTGCGGGGGATGGATTCTGTCAGGATGGAGGAATCGTTGGGGAAGTTTAGCTTCGCCTTGTCTCCGTGCAGCTCCGCAGCAGCCTGATCGTACCTCTTCGCGGCTTCCCACTCCGAATCGTACGTCCCCAAATACTACACATGACACAAAGGAACGATAGAAACGATTTTCTTTCCATTGACTTGGATCTGCGCATTCCACTTGGCTCCTCGGTTGTATCTACGCGTGATCCTCCGCGTTTCCCGCTACACGCCCCGAAAGGTTGACGTGTGACTGCAGCCCTCTCCCGCATGACCGCCCCTTCGTCTTCTTCGATTGACAGGTGACTTGATGGGAACAAAAGAAGGCGAATTGGAATCATCCGAAGCGGGACATTTTGCGATAGACGGGATGTCGCGGTCTTGGTTTCACCAATCACTCATTGCCCTACACGATCCTTCGCGACAGCGCGTCCGTATGGCGCTGACGTTGCCGGTGTGATAATCGGCGCAGCAAATCGGGCACATCCAGAAGTCGATGGGTCGTTCGGTAATGGGGGGCTGGAGACAGGAGGGGTGGAAGGAGAGGGAACAGTAATCGCAGCACAGCAACATCCCCGTCTTGTTACACGTATTGCACACCGATTTGTGGCTGCCCTCAAATATGGGGATATCCGGTGTTTTTTCCCACTCGGGCGGCACAAAATCCTCTTCCTGGCTGTTGTAGTCCATACGGCTGGTTCGCAGAAAAACTTGTCAATGCCAGCTTGTCAATCGTGTTGACAACAAACAGCGATTGGAACCCGTTACTCAAAAATGGGAGTGAAGGTAACAAATTGGACGCCGTGGGAAGGCACGTTCTTCGCTGTGTACGCACCCGTCGCCACGCCCACCGTTTCGTGCGCCCAGAGGTCTCTCACCTCCACCTTGTCGTTCTCTCTCAGTCCGCAGTCCTTCAGCGACGCGGTGATGTCGGCAGCCTTGTCGCTTCTGTTCAACAGAATGACGGCAAACTGACCGCTCATCAGAGGACCCGCCCACACCTCGAGGTCGCCCTCGGGCACGTCGCCATCAACCTCCACGTTTCCGCCCTTGTCGCTCCACACACGGTGACCCTGGACACCCAACTCGTCCTGGTTCACGGCAATCGCCTCCGTGTTCTTGAGGATCTGGAGGGTCTCCGCGGAAGCCGAGGTGAGGTCGCAGCCAATGAGGAGAGGCGCCTTCATCAAGCACCAGAGCGAGAAGTGCGTCTTGTACTCCTCGAAGGTCATACCACCGTTGCCGACCTCCAGCATATCGGGGTCGTTCCAACCGCCAGGACCCGCGCGGCGCCACAGCTTCTCGTTCTCCTGCGCCAGCTGCATCACTCTGCCCCAGTTGTCCAGAATATCGTAGGTGGTTCTCCAGCTGTTACCCACAGAGCGAGCCCACTCAGCGGGGTTGTTCACGCCCCACTCGCACATGGAGAAGAAGATGCTGCGTCCCGAGTTCAGCAGAGCCTTCGTCATCACGGGGTAGCGGTGCTCCGGAGGCGTCTTGTCATCGTTGCAGTTGTCGTACTTCAAGTAGTCCACCTCCCACTCGGCATACGTCTTGGCGTCGATCTCTTCGTAACCCAGAGACCCAGGTCTTCCAGCGCAAGTATAATAACCCGAATCCGAGTACAATCCGAAAAGGAGACCCTTGGAATGCACATAGTCCGCCAAAGCCTTCATTCCCGAGGGGAACGTCTTAGGATCTTCAACGATCTTTCCGTTCTCGTCTCTGGACACCTGCCAGCAGTCGTCAATGTTGAGATAGACATAACCCAGGTCTACAAGACCAGAGGCGACAATTGCATCGGCGGTATCTCTCACTAGCGTTTCATTGATGTTACACTGAAAACGGTTCCACGTATTGAAACCCATTTGCGGCTTCAAACCCAATCCCTGCAAATCAAGGAAAACAACGAACGGGTACATTATCAATGCACAGCGCAACAGACAGGACAAGCAAAGAGAGCAAACTCAACATACGAAAACGAAAACACTGAAAAAGAGGAAAGTGGGTCCTATCCTTCCAAAACCCAGTGCTCGTGAATACACTTCGTTTTTAGCTTTGAAACGGTTTTGTTGTGTATTCGATTCGTGTTTGCTCTCCCTTTCAATTGGGTAGGGACACATCGAATCGGGTGTCATTCGTTCTCTTCAGCTTGCACTGTATTCCTGAGTTATACCAAACAATACCTTTTGTTATACGGAAAGCACGGGATTCACGCAAAACCAAAATACCCCCTGTTTTGTCCTGCAGTGATGGCGTGAGCCAGTACCCACGATTCCTGAACGTGCAGATCATAATGACTTGATTTCTAGTTAATTCTTGTCATTCTTGCGACTACAGTTAGGAGAATAGAATCATGAGATATACCTATATTGCTTTCATCGTTCTCTTGGTAGGATCGTGCCGATTCTGATATCACCGTGTAGAGCCTGGCTTCGGCTGCGACCGACTGTACTCTTTTGAGAAATTGCCGTTAGAACTAGGTTCGTGGACGGCGAAGGGCACCAGCGACTCTTACCCGTTATCTGCCACGTTCGATCTCACGCCCTTGGCTGGCATTGAGTAGGGTGCAGGACTGCTGGCTCATTCCACTAGTTATACGATTAGAGATAGTCAGGCTGCCCAGGTGAGTGACCGCAATTTCACGTAAACGGTACCGTTCTTCCGTGAGGCCTAGCTACGTCTTCAACGTCTGCGGCGTCGTGAACGACGTTCCTATCACCAAGGCTGGAGAGGGTTCGGCTTGCTACAGCCAGGGTGGCGCGGAGCCTGTGCACTACCCCGCTTACCAGGTTTCTCAGTCCAGTGATCTCTGCCTCCGTCTGGGAGTGGATGCCACGAGCGAGAATACTCGCTGGTCTCTGATCGGTTTTGTGCCTTTTTGTTGTGTGACGTGCAGATGAAACCGATCCCACCATCGGCGTGAACTACTTCTACATCAACGGAGATGACTACGGCTGCGGCGGAAGAGCCCGCTCTTTCTGGCTGGAGCTCACCTGCAAGGACAACGAGTACAACATTCCCGACGAGGAGCCCGTCTTCGAGACGTCCTGCGTCTACAAGGTGTCCATTGACTCCATCTACGGCTGCCCTGTCGGTAAGTGCGATTGTCCGACGTGAGTTGTAGAGTGCGGCCTGTCCAGAGGTGCGCTGTGCGGCAAGAGAGGTCTTTGCAAGTTCGATCTTGATACCCGCAAGCCCCACTGCTACTGCCAGAAGGGCTACACCGGCTACTCTTGCAGCGATAAGGGTGAGAACAAGGCCGAGGGCATGACGAATACTGCGATTCTTCTGGCGGGTGTCCTGGGTATGCTTGTCCTCGTCGAACTGGGTGTGATCATGATGTGGAACAAGGTGAAGAGACTCCGACTGGATCCTTCCGCGTATACCAACTTTGCTACTGCTGACGAACTTGCTTACTCGTCTTTGTTCCACAAGCTCAGTGAGCGATACCTGACTTGAACCGGTGTTTAGGAATGCTTTCGGAGTGATGATGGGAAAATGCGAGTCAGCGGTGTTCTACGTCCTGTCCTTATATACGAAACAAATCACTCCTTTCTCTATTTCTCGTTTTCATGGGAAATAGCTACTCCCCTTCATTAACAACCACACCACGCACTGATCTCCAACAAACACCCCACGCACTGATCTCCAACAAGCACACCACACAACGATATCCAACAAACACCCCACGCAATCTACTGACGCTCGCACCACTCCCTCGCGTTCTGGAACATCTTCAGCC
>ERZ1106948.454-NODE-454-length-18830-cov-44.324208_pt1 | contig 18830 bp, 28 predicted proteins | sample MGYA00403673_ERZ1106948 | MGnify/ENA primary metagenome ERZ1106948 (study PRJEB35170, sample SAMEA104062409) | human gut metagenome | biome: human gut; feature: human-associated habitat; material: faeces | place: Denmark | collected 2012-05-07 ...
AATCCTCTACTCGATGATCGCTCCCTTCGAGCCAAACCCCTCGCCTAATCGGTTTCTGAATTCAAACACGGAATCCGGAGAAGAGGACATGCTCGAATCAAAAAGTGGTAACAATCGGATCATTACTTGAAACGAAGTGAAGTAAATTATCAATCGAGTGGAAGTAGCTCTTTCGGCAGATCCATTGCCATGATCAACGGAGTGCGAATCCCCATGGCACAAGATCATGTGACAGAAACAAAGATGGCAACCAACTATAGTACCACGGTAAAGTATAACGCTTGAAAATGGCACTCCTCACTCATCCAAATCGGTCACAATCTTCAGTCGTTTCTTGTCCTTCTTCGACATCTTGCGCAACTTCACGACGTTGGTGCGCTCGCTCCACCTCCTGAAGATGTACCGCGTGTAATCGTCCGCCTCTACGCCTCACCACAGCCATCCTCTCCCACGGAAGCGGTACGACGAGTACTGCAGACTGCCCTTCGACCGCTGAATGCTCTCCGCCCACTTCATGTTCCACTCGAAGTCCGACTTCTTCCCGAAGCGCGTGTGCTGCTTGTAGCCCTCCAGGCCCTGGTGGATGCCGATCACGCGGTAGCTCGCATCGACCAGGCTGCCGCGCTGCTGGTGGATAAAGCTCATCATGTAGTTGTCGATGCGAATCCGCCCCACCACGGCGTCCTCCATGCGCGTGAAGTCCACATCCTCCGAGAAGATGAAGTAGTCCGCGCTGCGGTAGTCGCGCATCTGCTTCAGGTACTGCATGTGGTTCAGGAGGTAGTCCTCGTACGACGCGATCGATGTCACGTTGATCAGACCCAGGCGGAACACGTCCCACACGATCGACGCCACTTCGTGCTACACCTCACGCAACAACGCTGGCAGTACTTGGGGCTTGATGCGCTGCGACTTCACGAGCTGCTGGCACTTCTTCAGCGTGTCGAAGAGATTGGGCGTGACGATGATATCGCTGTTGATGTAGCCGTAGTACGTGCTGTTCAGCAGCTGGCGACTCCGCACGAACATGTATCGGATCAGCGGCATACTGTAGTTATTCACACTACTCCTTATGCGCATGAATCAGTCAAACCCGTAGTTGCTCTCTGTAGTAATGTTCAGGGAGTCACACACCTTCGTGATTACGGGATCGTTGGTGTACACGATGGCACGAAACGGGTAGCTGCGCTGGAAAAGACCGAACATGTTGAGTGTGTTCTTTGTCCTCTGCGGCAGTTTCTATTCCTCACACGGCAAAACCACAGTCACCTTCTTCCCAAACAATTCCACGGTTGTAAACAGCACCAGGTCCAGTTTCTCATCCGCAGCCGGGGTGGGTGATTCCGTTCCAGTCTCTTTGACAATGCTCTCCGTTGCCACGAATAGCGTTGTCGGATGCTTCATCTCGTTAGGCTTTGGCGTACTTTTCTCTTTGACACTCGGGAGAACACGGACAGAAGAGGGAGTCGGCGATTCGGTCGATTCCTCTTCCGCGACGCACTTACTGAATTGCTTCACTACGACTTCTTCGTTCACTATGGACGGAGGGTCCACAACACTCAACTGGGTTGGAAGGGTATCAGAGCGCAGAAGTCTCCACTCCACCTCACGGTTGATGCACTGCACAAGAAAGTTCTGCACAATAAACCAAAGAAGACGACAGTACAATCAACTCGATGAAGAAGAGAACGAGGAGAAGTTGCACAAGTGCTCTTCTTCTCAACTCCATCCTTCTCTCGTTTCAATTTCAACGCACTGGATTACTGTGTTTTCCAACGAACGTGTATCCAAAACTGTGGGCTCCCATCGAACAAAGCAGATCAACTTGCATTTGTCCTCCATATCCAGAAAGCAAAGGAGCTCCTCTGGAACGTCATCATGGGCAAAGAAGATGAGGAGTTGCAGCGCTTCCTGCAATTCGAAGGCGTTATCCAATCCGATGGTGAGCTATGTAACAGCAGATGATGTACAGACGATTATGACACTCTTCTCGAGCACTTGATGAGCTGCATTTTCGATTACGCGGCGTTCTCCGAAGAGCAAGCGATTCTATTTGGAAACCATTTTATAACGATTGTAGCAAAGAATGTGAACAATTCGCGTTGTGTTCCACTACTGACCGTATGAACGATCGATTCCATTCACACGTAGTTCTTCTTCCATCAGACGCTTGATTATGGGTGCATCTTCTGCAGAACGACGATGCTTCTCATCATGATCAAGTTGAAGGAGGTCTATCCCGATATGATTGCATCCATCATGAAGAGCGAGATTCCTCTTCTGCAAAATCCTTCTCTAATGCCGAGAGAACGCGAACTGCTCCTGCGGCTGCTTATCAGTTATTTGCCTCCACTTACCGTACTCACCGAAATCCGCAACTCTTCGCCGATGGCGAGTGCGTCGATTATTCGCAACCTTTGTCATCTTCCCCTCCATGTGTTGCTGGACGAGTATGTGAGGATCGAGAATGGATTGCTTGATTTCGATAACCCGTTGGTGGTCGAATCCATCGTGGATCTGGTCCTGGAGGTGTCTCAGCAATCCACGCACTTTGAACGGATTCAGATCATCCAGGCGCTCTTCAAGCGCCTAGTACAGAACAAGAGCAATAGCGAAAGCATTTTGCGATGCATCTGCACGCTACTGCAGAACACGTACTACATCGTGAGTGAGGGAGAGATGGATGCTCTTCTTCTCTTGGCGAGGGAGGAGTCGACATGCACGCTGGCGATTGACTCGTTTCATCGGTGTGTGCTTCCGTCGATGAATGAGGTGAAGAGAGTGAAGGAGGAGTGTGCTTCCATTGACGCGAAGAAGTACTATTTGTTGGAACGGGTCATGTGTAGACTGAAGTGGATCGGCTTGACGCTCCTCGATTCGGAGGCGTGACTCACACGCTCCCAGAGTCGAGAGCCACCGTTCATCCAAAACAAACAAACCACAACATCACAGACAAGTCCAAGTCCCTGAGACTGTCCACGTACTCTGTTTGTTTGAAGATGTTCGTCGACGCTACACGTCACCACCTCTCGTCTCTCCCACCGATCGTCACGTTCTTGCCACACGCCGCCGCCCACTCGTTCACGCTCTCGATCTCCGCGAAGCACGTGCCGCCCACGATGTAGCAAATCACCGGGTCGCCCGTCACCACCACCGGCTTCTTCGCGGGCTTGCCGTACCACTCCACCTCCGCCTTGCTGTCCGCCTCCGCATTCGACTTCCTACGCACGGTGAGTCCCCTCATCACGCCCTACTTCAGCGCCCGCGCGCTCCGCATGTTCCCGCGCACACTGCGACTGATGTCCACGCCGACGATGCCCTGGAACGCGTTGGTCCCGCTGTCGTACAGCTCGAACTGCGTCGACGACAGCGCGTTCGTCAGCAGGTCGTTGAGCGCGAAGCGGATCTGGCTGTCGTAGCGGTTGGTCATCAGCGCGTCCTTCTTCAACTGCTTCACCTAGCTCTCACGCGCTCATCGCACACTCACCATCTTCAGGTAGTCGCTGCGATCCAAGCGCTGCTCCATTCTCTATTTTTCACCCACGCCCCACGTCGCCACCTTCCCCAGGCTCACGCCCAACATGCTCAGGTTGTTTATGATGCAGTTGTACTCCGGACCCAGCTGGCTCGCCGCGAACAGCGCCTGCTGCGCCTCCGCGCCCATCTCCTGCGCGATCGCGTAGATGAGAATCAGTCGGATCTACCCCTCACGCGCTGGCGTCGCACTCACCTTCTCCTGCTGACTACGCCTCACGCCACACACTCACACCTACTTCAGGTCCTGTCGCAGCAGCTCCTCCAGATCCCTCAACAACTTGTCTCTACGCCTCACGTCTCCACCTCACGCCCACGCGCTCGGACTGTTCGCCGCGTCGTCGAAGCCCGTCACGATCACCTGCTCCTACGCCTCAAATCCGCCACTCGCCCTCACCAGCGGAATGCACTTGTTCAGCACGCGGTTGCGGAACTCCTCCACGCACATCCCCGACAACGCCAGGTGCAGCGCGAACAGGTCTTTCCGCCGCTTGTTCTCGGGAAGGGTCTTGATGAGGTTGCTGATGTCCTGGATGGTCGACTACGTCTCAACGCACCGCCACGCACGCACCTTGCTCTCCTGCGTCGACTCCAGGAAACGCTTCGCCGCAGCGCTCAGAAGGGCTACGCGTTATCGCTCTCACACACAACGTACAGCGCGTGGTCAGAATGTGCTCGTACTTGTACTCGCTCCAGATCGTGTCGTGGTCGTTCAGCAACACCTTGCGCGGCTCCTGCGCGCCCTCCGACCGGTACTCGAACTACGCCTCACACCCACACCCCACGGGTACTTCGCCACCCTCGCCGATGGCCAGCAGGTCCATCGCCATGGGCTACGCGTCACTCCCTCTCACCGCGGTTACTTGGTAGTTTATGGGGTGGAGCAGAGGCACCAGCGGGTCGAACGTTCGGTCCACCAGCAGCAGCTGGCCCTTCTACGCGTCACGCCGGATGGTATTGGAGACCTCCTTCAGCACGGGCTGGTAGTTGGCGATGTACTGGAGCATCTACGCGATGATCGCCTCGTCCCGGAAGGCACGTATTCCTCGAACAAATCGGCGATGTCGGCGCACGGGTATTGCTTCTGGAAGTGCACGCGCGGCTTGATGCCGAGATTCACGCAGATGTCCACCATCTAGGTCGTGAGGCGGAATTGCGCGAAGACACACGCTGTGCGCAATTCTTTCCAACGTGGCGTGGTTGTGCTCCTTGCCCCAGATCTCCTTCAGCGCCGTGGGGATGCCCGTGATCGCGAGGTTGGATTCCTCCACGTGGTAGTTCATGTGAATCAGATGTGTGTCCTATGATCAACCCCAGTCCAAGCACGCACAATGAGGCGACTGTTCAGCACCTTGTTCTTCAGGATGCGCTCGGCAAGCTTATCGTCCAGGTCTACCCAGTCAGGCGAATTGGGAAAGCGCACCTCCCTTGAAGCGTAATGCCACTCGGTCGTACAGGCAGCTCTCTCCGCTCTGGTCCTCCATTCCGCAATATATAATTCTATTCGTTGCGCTCCTCCGTCTTCACCTACCTGTCGATACAGCTCTCGGCGTCGATAAACGACTTGATCTCTTTGAAATCCTACTCCTGACCGCATGCAGAGAATCGGCATACGTCCAAAATGAGTCCGACGTTCAGTTCGGTGGGCTCAACGAAGTAGATAGCGGTAACACCCGCCACGCAGTCGCGTTTGGACTGGATGTGCTCCATCACTACGAATCACGCAGCAGCAGCGATAACGGACAGATACAACCCTTATCAAAGAGAGCGAACTGGCCACACACCGAATTCACGAGGGACATCGTCACGTCATCCAAAATCAGGATGAAGTTCTCTCCCTCGGGAAGACCGATCACCTGCTTCAGGATTACTACGGCTAACAGGATTCCGCGCACTCTCACTGTCTCTGCTCACACTACTAATCGTTCTGACTTCTTCCGTATTCATTATTGAATCGAAAACGCTGCCGATCGTGCAGTATCTGCGCTTCAACACGCCAACAAAATCGCCCCTCTTCCCGCCCTTCTGGATTCCCGCCCGATTTCGGTCAACCGTGGATTTCGGCATTGGCAGAGACATTGCAATGCTGCACCGCTGTTTCGGGATCTGTAAGACCGTGGCGAGCCAATGGACTGTACTCACAGGGCGGAGTCGCTGATGCCGTAGAAAGCGGGCTGTGGTCTTCCATCGCTGGTTCCCATGATTCAGAACAGAACCTTGTAATTGCAGCGATGCGTTGCGCTCACTCCTTAGCTATATCAACAAGGAGAAGGAATACGAGGAGAATCCCTTGCTGAAGAATCTCGAAATCCCTGCAAATCTGAAGGTGGAGGATTTCGGGCTGCTGGCACCGAAGGAGGGTTGTCGTCTTGCGTGGGGGTGACGTGTAGAGACGCCGCTGCTCGACCCCTTCCAGTTCCCCGTGAAGGAGCTTCCCGTATATAGCATCGCGACGGGCGAGAAGACAAACGAGATGATTACGCTGGACAACCGCGTGTTCGGCATGCCTCTGCGCAAAGACATTCTCCAGCGCGTGGTGGTGTGGCAGTTGGCGAAGCGTCGACAGGGCACGCACTGCGTGAAGACGCTGTCCGAGATCAGGTAGGTTTCTCCCTCGAGATTCACCCTAGCTCGTCCAACCGCAAGCCCTTCGCGCAGAAGGGAACGGGTCGCGCTCGTCAGGGTCAGAAGCGGTTTGCTATTCAGAAACGGTTTGTGATTGTGTAGCGCTCCTCAGATGCGAGGCGGCTACAAGCCGATGGGTCCGCGTCCGCGCGACTACGACTACACGCTTCCCTTCAAGGGTTTGCGCAGGCGTTGGGGTTAATCGTAGTGCGTTCTCTGGGACTGCGCACGGCGCTCTCGCTGAAGTGGCAGGAACAGCACCTGCTTATCGTCGATTCGTGTAGCGCAGAGGTGAGGGCTTTGAGGCTCGGTGAGCGGTAGACCATCAAGACGGCGCCGGTGAACGCGGCGTTGACGAAGATGGTCGGTGACAGTCTGGCGATGATCATTGACGGCGAGGAGAAGAACTCCAACTTCGATTTGTCGACGCGCAACATCAAACGCGTGCTGTACCATCCCCAGATCGTGAGTGACTTGATACGGAAGTGAGGCGTAGGGAGCGAACGTGTATGACATTCTGAAGCGAGAGTACCTGATTCTGAGCAAGGACGCGGTGAAGTGCTTGACGGAGCGTCTTTCCGATGCATAGTGTTTTTAGCGGTTTCGCTCTTTGCTGCAACAAACAACGATCACCTCTTGTTTCCCCCATGAGTCTTACGCCACCAACGCGGAAGCCGTCGCAGAGTTGCTACATATCACAGAGTTGTATACACCCCCTACTACTTCCAGGTGGGAGGAAGCTGCTCCGTGCGCTTGTAGTAGCGAGTGAGACGGTGAATACGGCTCTCGATGAGAATCAGACGGAACTTGGAGTCGCGGTCCTTTCGGTTGCGCTCCAGGTGCTTTCTCACGGCCACAGCCTTCTTGATCAAGAAGTACATGTCCTCAGGAATGGAAGGAGCCAGTCCTAAGGCGTCAAGAAACGGAAAGCCGAAACCTTACCGTTCTTCTTAAGGATTCTGAGGATCTTGGAACCAGTCACGGCCTTGACCTGACCAATACCCTTCTGATCTCTCAGCAAGACACCGATCTGCGAGGGAGTGAGGCCCTTCTTCGCCAGACGGCACACGGACGCCTCAACCTCAGCAGAAGTAGTCTTCAGCCAGGAAGGAGCGGTTCTCTTATAGGGCAGGCAAGAAGCCGAAATACCCTTTCTATAAGCGAATAAGCGCTCCATTCCGAAAGGAAAACCAAACACAGCACACCGCAACGCCACCTACCCTTTGCCATACATACGACCCATTGTGAGTGATAAATTGACGAAACAAGAAGAATACTGCGAACGAAAGGAATGAAAACGAGAGGCGCGGTTCCCCGCTATTTGTTTCCTATATAAAGGGACGGGAGGGGACGGGGGCGGTTATGAAACAAACACAGCATTTCGCCCACGGCGCCTTTGTGAAGGTCTCCGGCATGTCCTTGACTTCCAGCGGTGGCGGTGCGATGTGCGCGTACTCTCTGTCGGCGGCAATGGCGGACGGCGTCCAGTTCAATGGGAAAATAGAGCCGAATCGCAAGTGCTGGACCACGGGGAACTTGCCGAGCACTTCGTTGCACCACATTTTGTACATGCCACTACAGATCTTGCTCCAGCTTTGCGCTCCACTAATGTCGTATAGCATGGGACTCGTTTCATAGAAGTAGCCCGTCTTTGTCTAGTGGTGAGTGAAATGGACGACGAACACCGTATTGATGTAGTGGATGGCTTCAAAGTACATGTACTCGCTCGCCTCCTCCTCCATCAATCGCTTGTCGCAAATGCACTTCGGGTCATACAAATCGTTGCCATGTAGCTGACACGCGCCGAAATAGAAAACGAGCATCTGGTAGTCGTCCAGCGACCATACGCCGTGCGATCCCGCAGGCTCCAACCAGTAGGTGCGCTGGAGGTGACGACACACCGACAAGTAGCCCGTGAAGACCTTGAGAATCAAGCCCTGCAAGTCGCTGTCCTGCAGAAGACCGATTTTGTACATGCAATCTATCTCCTCACGTGCTCCCTTCTATCCTACATAAGAAGATCACAAACGTCGTCTCGTGACCCGTTCCGTAGTCAATACGAGTGGGATTGCCGAACGACTCTTCCAAGTATCCGGACAGTTCGACGCACATCATGTGGTTGTTCTGCTGGATCACATCCTCAAGCAGCGCGGGACCTTCCTTTGGGTCAGAGGACAGTCACAGACGCACTTTACACAGACGGTCATTCCATATGCGATACGCCTTATTGCCAAAGCGGGAGGGCTGCTTCAAGGGAGGAATCTCGTCAATCCACTTGTTCAGAAGACGAAGCATATCCAGGAGTCTTGTTACGATCTACGCCGTAAAATTCACTATACTAGAAAGCGTACGGGAGAGAGCTCTTTCACATCCGAGCGCTTCGTATTGATCACACTCTCTCCGCACTTCTTCACGAACTCCTTCAACTCCTGCAACGACTATAGCGATGACGACGAGAAGAGATGGTTTACGGGGCACTTTTGGAAACACTCAAAATCGGCGGCTCCGAAGATGCCTCTTTCGATCTTTTGATAGTTGAACTCGGGCATACTGTCGTTTACGCTATGGATCCAAGTTGGGAATGGATTAGTCTGATCATCGCCCTTCTTCTTCGTTGTGTGCATTTCACTGCATTCTGGACGTGTGAGTTGTGAGCACCGTCGTTCACTCTTTCTTGTGTGTGATGGACTCTGCTGTTGAATTCGCTCCACTCACCCCCTATCAGCAAATGATGACGGTTCTGAAGGCGATTCCGCTGGGAGTGGGGATGACTGTGGAGGACCACTTCTACGACGTTCATCCTCGAACCCTGTTTCTGTCAACGATGGATTTGACGAATAGAGGCATTATCGTCGAGACTCTGTCTAACTGCGTGGATGCGTTCTGCATGCAGATATGCATCACCAACATGACAAATACATTGCAAATGGAATTAGATGAGGTTTTGAAGAACCCTGAAGACGCCAATACCAAGGGTGATTGCTGCGTTTCCCATTTACGTACAGATAGTCAGCCTGTCCTCTCGGAAAGCACGGAGGCTATGACCAAAGCGGTGTACTACAGCGTGTCTTCCCTTCCTTACCATCTCTCCGTTTTCACCGTGCAGACCAGCTTTTACATCGTTCGGTTCATCGCTGAGACCGTGTTCGACTCCTTCGTCGACGACGTGAGTCGATGGTGCGCGTTCCTCTTTCACCCCAGCCATCCACGTCCCTACGGAGTCCTCTACGACCCTGACTATTATTGGAGGCGGACGGTCTATCGCGGCAAGTGCATGTTGAAGAAGATTGGTCGAACCGCTTTGCTCTGTTTTGTGAACTGGATGCTGGAGTCGATCGGTATGGCCTTTTCCGCCATCCTCGATTCTTCTCAGAATCTCCAAGAGTGGCGCTACCGCTCTCTTTGGGAACAGTACTATATCTTTTGCGGTGCTTGTTCAACCAAAAAGTGCTATACCCACATTCTGCAACCCCAGATGATTGACCACACCCAACCGATGATGAAGGGGGCAGTGAGCAACTGGACCCACCCGCAGAGAAAGATGCAAACGTCGCAACCGCCTTGATTCAGCAACCCGCCGATCATGGTTCCAATGCCTGTATGTGAGTGCACATACTCTTTTCTACCCGGGAGGATGCAGTTGATGATGAGAAGAATCAACCCGGCGCAGTGATTCACCTTCGGAATAGAAAGAAAGCCCATAGTGACAGAAAAGAATAAAGTGAGCAGGGAGCAAGCGGATCCCCGACGGATATAGAACAAACAGTCGGTCCTAAATCAACGAAGAAGTCGCCTTATTCCAGTGCAATCCGTCCCTCACGCTGCGGAACCAGTTGATGTTGCTGTCATCCGGCGAGACCGACGGAACGGGGTACTTGGAAGTGCGAATGATCAGCGCATCTCCGCGATGCAGGGCCTCCTTGAACTGCCCGTCAAAGCTCACCGAGGCGTGCGAGCGACTCGTCATCGACACTTCTATCCGCAACACCGTGCTGTCGGGGAACAGCATCTGGCGGAACGAGAGCGTGTGCGGACAAATCGGCGTCATCAGAATGCCCGGAGTGAGCGGGTGCACCATGGACCCGCCCGCCGACATGGAGTAGGCGGTCGATCCCGTGGGAGTGGCGATGATCAATCCGTCCGCGTGCACGGTGGTGATGTGAGTGGCGTCGATGTAGCAGTTCAGCTCCACCATGCTGCTGCTGGTGCCTCGGTCGATCACGATGTCGTTCAGGATCTACGCGTCACACACACGTCCCGCCCACACCTGAAGGCGTTGCTTGCCCTCTCCCTCTCGGCTGAAGTAATCGATGGAGTACCCTCTCTTGTGGACCTCGGGGCTGTCGTCGTACCGAAGAATGCGATACTCGAGGCGAGAGCGCACGGTGAGAGGGACGTCGCCGAGAATCATCTACGCCTCAATGCTCTCCATCGCCGCTCACGCTCGACAACGGAGCCTCGAAGTCATTGGCGCTGAAGGGCGTGAGGAAGCCCAACGATCCCATGTGGAAGGACACGACGGGAGGCATGGTCAGAGGGAAGAGGGTGGACGCGAAGAGGAGCGTTCCGTCGCCTCCGAGCGTGATCACGAAGTCCACGATCTTGCTCAAGTCGTTCTTCTCCTACTGCTGACGCGGCTTACGGAGCGCTACTTCTTCTCTCCACGTGTGCAAGAGGTCCGATTGGAGCTCTTGGAACACTTGAGGCTCCACGTACACGTCGATGCTTCGCTCGTGCAGCCACGCAGCAATTTGAAGCAGCACTCGCGTCGCATCGTCGTTGCTCTTCTTCTTCACAATCATGACTCGAGTGGGCTGCTTCCCGGAAGTCCAGCACAGCCGCACAACGCTCAGAGACTAGTCGTTAGAATACATGGAGGAAACTACGGAAGGCGTACTCATAATGTACTTCCCTGTGGATGAGATGGAACAGGAATCGGTGGAACATCTACACATAAGGACGAAGCCACTGCACGACGTTTTCAGCACAAACGAAGTCTTTTCAAAGGAGGAAGGAACACTGGGGTTATTCACCGCATAAGAGTCAATTTCCGAATTAGAAACGAACACAATCCCGTCCGGAATATCGACCTAGGGATTACTCCAGCGCGACACACAAACCGATGCTCTCGGAGAAAAGGATTCCTGCACATTTGCGTCCACAATGGTGCGTATCCGCCTTTCGAGGGAGCGAATGTAGTCGTTGAGACGAGCATTCTCCATTTTGAGAGCAGCAACCTTTTTCTCCAGTTCTTCATTCCGACTCGCTCCGCACTCCTTTGGCAAGTCGTCGTAGCACTTTGAATTCGCCTCCTTCCGGAGAACCTCCAACATCGACTGGATGTAGTCGATACGAGAATCGATATCTTCCTGTGACATGGGACGTTGAAACGAGAAAACAGAAGGATGGAGTTGTGATTGTCACAGCGTATTGTGAAGGGGAGTGGAGTCTTTCCGACTTTCACTGGAGTCGATTTCAGAACAAACACAACGAAATGCAATTTGGGCAGGGTCGGGAGCTTCACGCTGTTTCTCCCCTCTTCGTCTTTTCTATCAACGTCTTGATTTCCTTTTCACACTGCATCAACGCCTTGTAGTTCTCTTCCGTCATGAAGATGCCCTTCTTCGTTGGAGTGGTTCTTCCGTCGTCCAGCTTTGTGTACTCGCGAATGCTAACGGCCGGCTGTCCGCGGAACTAGGTATCAGCGAGGAGAGAGACTGCCACTTCCGACACGTTGATTGCCTTTCTGGAGGATATCGAAATGAGCCAGCCATACTGGTCGTCAAAGCGGGGCTCGGAACTAGGAGATGAGCGATTGCGCGTCAAACGGACATCCAAGCGAAGTTCCGCGTTAGAACGGTGAGGGGTTTGGATATGTTGCGAGAAAGAAGAAGGCAGCGCTGCATTGGACGGAATTGTGTTGGATTCCGATTTGCGCGGGAAGTCGCTGTGCGCTGTCTTCAACGAACATAACTTCTTCTGTATGCAGGGAACGCTGAGACACACACAACGCTTCCAATACAACAAACACGCCCTAAGAATCCATTTGACTTCCTCCGTAAAGAATCCTCTTCTTCTTCTCGAAATTTGAGGCATCAGAGCGCATGCTATGGTAAGAACCTACATTCAACGCATAGCACAACTCCGAGCGCGTGCTTTTCAACACAGCAGGAATGGACTGCGCGCCTGACGACTGCGTCATCGCCTCGTAGTACAGCGACGCGTTCTTCGCAATTCCCGCGGCAATGGGAGTGAGCGAGCCGTACAGGATCTATTCGTCACTCGCAGTGAGCACTCCCACCTCTTTCGCACCCGCTAGAAGGAAATCACGACATCGAAACCACAGCGGTCCATAGTTGGGGTCAAAATAGGACATGCGCTTCAGCAGCGACGGCAGCTTCGGGTTGGATTCGAGCAACGAAATGAAAAGAGGCAAATCAGAGCAGGAATGAAAGAGGAAAAACTCATTCGACGTAATCATCATCAGACGAATTGCCTACGCCTCACGCCACACACGCGTCGCCACCTCGAAGAAAGAATCTCCGTATTGAGGAGTGAAGAACACAGCATAATTGAGACACTTTAATGCATTCGGAATATGAAACAGAGAGGATGACGGGTTCAGGAAGATCCGAGCGCCCTCGCACCACACCTCGCCGCTCTTCGCCACGTGACGCAGCGCACACCGGAACACGCGCAGCGCCTGCACGGGTCCGTACGCTCTATTCGTCACGCACCTCCAGCAGCCCAACAGATGCGCCAGCTGAATGTACGACGACCACAGCCGCCCCGCACCAATGTGCCGCTTCAGCGCCGCCGTGTTCACGTGGATCGCCTTGGTGTAGTTGCCGGAGAGCATCTGCGCGTGAGTCCGCTCCACAGACCCTACGAGCTGCTGAATGAGTTCCAGCTCCAGCTTCCACTCGTCCTCGTAGCAGATCACCGCGAACTTGAGCACCTTCCAGCCCTCGCGGATGCGACCAAAGTAGAACTGGGTCTTGGAGTACTCGGCGAGGACTTGGTGCGCCGACTTCGTCGTGACGAAGCGATACGCACGCTTGAGCAGCTACAGGTCAAAAGAGGGGGGCAGCGCAACCTGGATGCTGAGCGAGTAGCAGCCCAGCACGCTGCAGATGCGCGCGAAGACCAAGAAGGCCTTCCAGCGCAGGTTCTCGGAGCAGCAGTTCAGACAGTGGGCGGCGTCGACCTTCATCAGGTACCAGCAGCGAATCATCGTGACCTGCACCTGCGCCAGCTGGGATCTCTACACATAAAACAGGAGGCGGAGAGGCACGTCGGAGCACAGCATCCGCGACAGGTCCGGCAGCGCGTGGCTCCAGAAGAGGAGTCGCTCCATGTACACCTTCCACTGAATGTCGCTGGTGAGGTACCTCATGGCACAGTCCATGTACTCCATGTACAGGTAGCACTCGACGCGCGACAGCACGAACTTGCGGTTCCACGTCAGCTCGTGGTCGTGCTCGATCAGGCGGAAGCAGTAGAACCACAGGGGTCCGAACTTGGGGAACTTCTTGAGGATGGAGGGAACGAGGACCAGGAGGTAGTCGCGACTGCCGCAGTGCTGCTCGAACACCAGGTAGTTCATGTAGAAGTTGCCCGTGAAGAAGCGTCCGTTGTTGCAGGCGGCGGTGAAGAAGCTGTTGGCCTCCTTCTCGTAGCCGAGCCGCGCCAGGATCAGCACGCCCTCCATCATCACCTTCAACGCCTTCTGCGAGTTCATCCGGTTCAGCGCCGTCACGTCCTGGAGAATGCTCGGCGCGTCGCAGAAGCGCTCTTCGATGCGCAGCTTCTTCTGGTAGAGCATCTCGTTGCGACTGTGGCCCACGAGCGCCGCGGTCACCACCTCGCGCGCGTTCCTGTACTCGCCGCACTCCATCTCCAGGCGAACGAACTCGATCCAGCAGAGCGGGTTGTCGGGGAAGTCCAGCACCAGCTGCATGAACGCCACGCGCGCCGTGTTCATCCGACACCTCTTCTTCTCCTCGATCGCCTGTTCGATCCTTCTGTCCACCTGCCCATCCTCCTCGTTCTTGGACCGGATGCGCTTCGGGCAGAGTCGCGCGTACTTCGTCATGTTGCTGACGCTCCAGAGATCCTTGTACGGCTGCGTGCGCCACAGCTCCAGGCTCGCAGCCCAGTTGGGCGGCAGGTCGTTGGGGCGTCCGGAGCGCATGCGGTCTCGATTGCGCGGGTAGTCGCTCTGCGGAATGTAGGGGAGCCCGTTCAGCGGCTTCTTCCTCGACATGTACTCGCTCGGCTCGGGGAACGGCTTCTCGTAGCGGCGCGAGGCGGAGTAGTCGCCTTTCAGAGGAGCGGAGTAGTCGCCTTTCATCGGGATGGAGGAGTAGTCGCCTTTCATTGGAACAGAAGGGTATTCATTCCTTGAAACAGGAGGATACTCACCTTTCATCGGAACAGAGTAATCATTCTTCCTTGAAACAGGAGGGTACTCATTCCTTGAAACAGAGGGGTATTCACCCTTCATCGGAACAGAGATGGGGTCCAGCGAGAAGAGCGGTCTGTGCTCTCCCGCGCTCGGCGTCGTGCCGAGCGAGCGGAAGTGCGACGGAGAAGGCGACAGCCCGTTCGCTTTGGGCGCGTGCAAGTCCTTGTAGCGACCTACGCGTGAGTGCTCTCGCCGACGCCCACCTCCATCGTCGTACGACGTCGTCACCATGAGACTGTTGTTCCCGAAGGGAGGAGACTGTCTGCGTCCGAACGGCAGCGGCATCTCCGAGTCCGTGTGGTCCTCCGAGTCGGCGCACAGAGGCGACATGGGCTGGATGAGGATTCGGGGCTTTGTGCCCATCACGTCCTGGTGGTGTGCGAGCGACATGTCGTAGGCAGGGTGCTCGCTCAGGTTGTCCAGCTCGGAGTACACGCCCGCCTTCACCAGCTGCAGCTTCTCCATGTCCTCGTCCATCGCCTCCTGGATGCACGAGTTGTTGAGAGAGCGCAGGTCGTCGGCGTCCTCCGTCCCGAAGGAGTGTCGCAGCGGCAGGTGGTCCGGTGTGAAGCGTCCCGACACTCGGGGCGAGCCGTAGGAGGTGCCGTATTCCACTCCTACACATGAGCGCTCTGAGGCGTGATCACCCCATGGATTGTCGTAGTCGGGCTCTGAAAACATCGCGTTGTAGTCTGTTCGAGGCGCCGCGTCCCCATCGCGATTGTGGGGGAGAATGGAGGATTGCGGAGGCGAGCTGTAGCGCACGTGAGGAGACCGTCTCTGCGACTCTGGCGAAAAGGAACGATTCGCGTACAGACTTCGGGGGTTCTGCATGCGCACGGACGAAGAATACAACGGATCCGTGGGTGTGGAAGTGATCACATTGTCGTAGTAGGAAGGCGCTTGATTCCCTAGCGATGGATTCACGTCAAATTGACCGCCAAAGCCAACACCATAGGGAACGCTGCTGGAGTAGGAGAGTCCACCATAGTGTCTAGCACAATAACGTACAATCACAACGAATACATAGGCATCGCATTTGGGTTGCGATAGTTCGCACCGTCATAGTTCTGTCTCATGACGAAGGGATAGTTGTCTTCCTGGCGGGGAATATAGTTCGTATCATTCCAATTCACGTATGAACTACAAATAAGGCAGCGCGAAGACACCCACTTGTCATCCACATGATGACGGTACTCCGGAACTTGGTTGTACGTATAGTCCTTATCCCTACACGGTAAAACACACCGCGCATACAAATACGATTTATGCCCTCCACGTCCCGAAAGAGGCCTTGAAGAAGGGAAGGAACCTTGAGACTGCATTCCTCAGAGTATGCACTTCGGCCAATTACCAGAGAAAAGAAAAAAGGCGAAAACTACTACGAATACGAGTAGGAGAATTCGGAATGAGCAGAGAGAGAAGACACAGCCAGTAGGCGGTTAGTATTGCGAAGAGGTAGAGTATTATGCAATAATCAACCGGTTCTAGTAAAGCCCGTTAAGACAAAATGGGAAGAGAAAGCGCTTATGCAAAAATGAAACCGTGGTTATGGGAAGGGAGTCGTCTCTCGTTGGTGGAAGAAACAAACTGGGCGGAGAATAAGAATGGACAAGGGGTTGCTTCAGCAACGAAGTGAATTGATGAGGTTGAGGTGAAGCATAACCTGATAATTGATTTGGATGTGAGGGATAGTATGTTGGTCAATGGTCACTCTAGTTGGGCTGTATTGCTTGGCGTTGGCAACAACGGAATGCAAGCAGAGTTTCGTATTGGTGAGTTGGATACTTGCTATGATTGCAGTGAGCACCCTGAAACCTCAAAGATTGAATAGGAAGGCGAGAATGGACATGGAAACGAGGTATTTCGAGTAATGAACGACACTGTGAAATAACGTTTGCAATGTAGAGATTCCTCTCTGCTTGGGAGCAATCAGGCTCCATGATCACAATTCCATGTTTGCATTATGTAAAACCAGCGTCACACTCAATCACCTTTCAAACAAACACCGAATGAACAACTAACGCAACTAAGAAGCCAATCACCAGCACGCGCAATCTAACACATCGATCGATGGAACACCAACTTCGCAACATACACATCCTTCTTCGATCTCCCTCTTCGAGCCACTGGATTCCACCGCGCTGACGGAACTACTCTCACCCCTCTCGGATTGTTCTCAGGCAGGGACGTCGAAACGCGACGATTAACAGAGGGTTTCGGTTGTACTGAATACACAGCTACATCCTCACAACACAGAAATAACACCCCAACATTGCGACAGTCGACGTCTGCAGTCCATGCAGTTGCTTAACAGGGTGCAAGTGAACGGGTCAAGGAAGGCCTCCACACCCCTTCTTTGCCCACACAGAGGACACACAAATGCAGCGTTTGGGCTTCTTATCCCAATGCGATTCATTTCGATGTGACAAGGAATTGTGTGGAAGGCTGAAACATGCCGCATAACGGGAATTCAACCAAACCACAATTCGACGGTTTCCACGTTTTGCTTGTTTCTTTTCCATTTGTTGCGTTTTCTTGCCTCCTGTTCATATACGCGAAGGGTGATACTCTGGCTAACACCCGATTCCCTTGAAGGACCTCATTATCATTGTGAATCATTTCATTTTGCCTATTCTTTCATCTCTGGAATATATGTGTCCCAGTGACCTTGGAGACAGAAAACGAAGGAATGCATGATGTCGCACAGTTCCTTTCGCCTTCCTATTCCACCGTGTCAATTCCCAGACCTCAAACCGCACAGCGGTGGGTGTTATTCCATAGGTTCACACATACTTTTCCTAGACAGTCGAGTAGATACTCAAAACAGAGGAGAAAAAGCACTCAATCAAATAGTGGTAGCAAACACACAATAGAGTTCGATTTGCACAGAATCCAGTTGCGATGGCAACTCTACTTGTCAGAAATCGGATCGATTAGTGGAGAACAAGTGTTTTAGCCAATCAGATTCATCCGCCACTATGCAATGAAACTCCATAGTAGTTGGGAATAGTGGTTATGCGACGAAACCGTTGAACTGGCATGGATGGTTTTGGCATTATTCTCTTTAAGAAGACATGAGATACTTGGTATTGTTTGCTTCTTTGCGTTTTTCTTTCTTGCGCAACCTTAGTCGTAGTTTCTGCTGTTCTGAGCACTATTACCTGCGAGGATGGCAAGGTCTACGTGGCTGTCACGAAGCAGTGCAAGTCGTATGGAGCTGAGGAGTCCTACAAGATTCTGGACGGAACGACTGAGCTGGTGGTGAGCCAGGCCTTCGCCAACAACGAGAAGCGCACGGATGAATACTGTCTCAACGCCACCATCAACAGCCAGTACACTTTCATGATGAAGGATACCTACGGTTCAAGTGGTGATTCCTGGTCCAATGGCGCTTGGGTGAGTGTTGCTGGTATCTACGGTAACGTGGTGTTCAAGAACTTCATGATCGAGAGAGTAGAGGAATTGTTCACCATTTCTCTCTACTATCCCGTCATGAAGAATGTGGAGTGGAAGATGCTCGCTACGACGTCTTCTGTCGCTGCGGACTGGAACACGGTGAATTTCGGCGAGAGCGGTTGGAACGCCGTGACGCTGGGTTCTGCGCCTGCCGCTTCGGGCACGCAGTACTTCCGCAAGACGTTCACTGGTATTGCGAACATGGCTGCCTACGAGTACGACATGAACTACCGCTACGGTATCGTGGTGTACGTGAACGGCGTGGAAGTGTTCCGTGACCACATGGCTGACGGCGCTGTCTCTGCCACGACTCCTTCCAACGGTGGTTTCACGGAGTACGAGTTCCACGGTGTGATCCGTCCCGCTGGCGAAGTCACGACCTCCAACAACGTGTTTGCTGTCGAGCTCCACTTCCCTTCGATGGGTGAGAACGCCGTCGAGTTCAACGCGTTCGTGGCTGCTTTGGCCTCCAGCACTCCCAACACTGATAACACGAACTGTTACATCTACTCCTACGACGTGACGCTCACTGCCTCGGGTGGTACTGCTACGGCGAGCATCTTCGATTTCGGCAAGACCAGCTACTACAATGCTGCGTCTTCTGTTCTTCCCGCCACCGTGACCTACGAGCTGGCTGGTCCTCGCGCTCATATCAACGTGTTGAGAGTGTGGCCCTACACCTACATCACCCAGGCTCCCGCTGAGTTCTCGCTGTCCGGCGCGATGAGCTCCTCGGGCACCTACT
>ERZ1106948.456-NODE-456-length-18777-cov-30.015169_pt1 | contig 18777 bp, 24 predicted proteins | sample MGYA00403673_ERZ1106948 | MGnify/ENA primary metagenome ERZ1106948 (study PRJEB35170, sample SAMEA104062409) | human gut metagenome | biome: human gut; feature: human-associated habitat; material: faeces | place: Denmark | collected 2012-05-07 ...
GCGTGTCCCTGAACGAGCTTCAGGAGCAGAGATCGATGGGCGCTGGCGGTGCGTACGAGGAGGATGAGGAGCTGTTCGAGTAAGTTGCGAGTTTCATTTTTCTTTGTTGGAGACTCTCTTGTACTATGAATCATGTTATCAATCGTTTTATCTTTAATGGCGTAAAGGATGGGAGTGGGACGCGTCTTGGCTTGGTTATGCGTAGAGTGTTTGGTGTTTTTGAATACGAATATGGACAGTGGTTTGTTCAAGTGAGTGCTTTCCGTCGGCGTGTCACGCGTAGGTATTTGTGGGATACTACCGCATTTCATGTCACAGCGGACGGAGCAGCGAACCGTTTGTTTTGCATGTTCCCGCACTTGAGAGAGAAGTATATTCCTGACTTCATTATGGTCTCTGCTCGATTGTGCTCCTCACGTGCAGGGTGACTTTGACTCCATTGAGGACGACGTCGTCTCCTACTACGAGTCCCACGGCTCCCATATCGTGAGGGACCCCAATCAGGACAATACCGATCTGGACAAGTGTCTGCTTCATATTCACGAGCAGCCGTTGCTGGGTGTTCCTAGCAACACTCTCGATGTGATCGTGTATGGCGATCTGGGAGGTCGCTTTGACCATGCTTTTGGAATCATTAATTCCTTGATGCTGGCGAACCGATTTTTCAAGAATTTGGTTCTGGTGGGATCGAAGAGCACCCTGCGCGTGCTGCCTCCCGGATCGACCTGTATCGAGCGTTGCAGTGAGTACCGAAGCGGCGACGGCAGTACGTGCGGGCTGATCCCTCTTGGTGGTATGGTTTGTGAGCATGTCACAACAACCGGTTTGAAGTGGAATCTGGATGATTCCCGAATGCAGTTCGGCGAGCTGGTGAGCTCCTCCAATTGCATGCTTTCTAGCAGTTGCACTGTTAGTGCTCCTTGTCCGTTGATTTGGACGCTTTCAACGAACTGGAATCTGAAGTGTCTCTGTTTCCTCCACACGTTCGTCCGATTCTGTATAGGATAGAGTATTGATTCTCAGAAGCAATCAAAGGAGTTGCCTTCCACTAGTAGTCGGAGGATTTGCTTCCCATAAGTAGTCGGAGGATTTGCTTCCCATAAGTAATCGAAAGAGTCGCTCTCCACAAGCAATCGAAAGAGTCGCTCTCCACAAGCAAGCTGAGTTCTTGGGACGCCCCCACTATCTGAATCCATGCTACTCCAAAGACAAAAGAATGAACGATCAACAGGAGTTGATAAGGAGACTTGATTCGAGCCTGTTCTACGTATGATCATCGAATGGAATCTAAACCGAAGGGAATTGGACTTGTGAAGCAAGGCGATTATCAACAAGCCTCAAAAGTGTTTTACACTGCAGCAGATGCGGGCATCAGCTATTTGGAGAAGAATCGATGTGGGTTGCTCGACATGGGTATCACGTAGGTATTGCAAACTCGGTAACAGCAGCGACAATCAAGAGATATTGCCAGGAGCTAACGAAACGTTACGAAGAAACATCGAGGATACACACGCCAGTTCCGTCTCCTGTCGTTCCGAGTACACAACCGCCTCCACTTCCCTCCACTCCAAAACCACATGCTCCTGCGGCTGTTCCAAAGAAGCGCGCGAGTTCCGTGATTCACAGCACCAAACGCTGCTCGCCTCGTCTGCTGCAGAAGCCGACGACCAATCGGATCCTGCTGGATTCCACGGTGTCCCCACCCACTTCGAGTCTGATGAACAACCAATCCTCTTCTCTGTAACTCATTTCCTGTTGACTAATGACTGTAGAACGCGACATTCTTCACCCGTGAATTTCGAGTGCGCTTGTCTCGCCATGCTCATTCCTAGTCCAAACGACCCGTACGAGAAGAGCGTGGTGGAGAGCATCATTGACATATCCTTTAGCCACCTCCACCACGCTTCCTTCACCTCACTCTTCCCCAAGCGTTCAATGGGACGACATCGCCGGCGTGGACTACGCGAAGAAGGTTCTCTACGAAGTGAGAGTCATTTCACCTCCTTTCGCGTAGACGGTCATCTTGCCGGCGAAGCGTCCCGACCTCTTCACCGGCTTGCGAGCGCCGCCCAAAGGGATTCTCCTCTTCGGTCCTCCAGGCACGGGCAAAACCATGCTCGCCAAAGTAGTCGCCGTGCGAGCGCGTTGAGAGTAGGCGGTGGCGACGGAGTCGTCGGCACTGTTCTTCAGCATCTCGTCGTCGTCGCTGACGAGCAAGTACGTGGGCGAGAGCGAGAAGATCGTGAAGGCGCTGTTTCGGTACGTGGACGCGTGTGACGTGTGACGTGCAGCGTGGCGTACAAGAACCAGCCGTCCATCGTGTTCATCGACGAGATCGACTCGATCCTGACGGCGCGAAGGTGCGTGTGGGGTGTGCGACTGAGGTCTAGCGACAACGAGAACGAGGCGAGTCGCCGGCTGAAGACGGAGTTCATGATCCAGCTGGACGGCGCGACGACCAACGGGTCGGTGAAGAGAGGAGGCGTAATGCACAGAGAGGAGCGCGTTCTAATCATGGGGGCCACAAACCGTCCCTTCGAGCTGGACGATGCTGTGATTCGCCGTCTGACGCGTCGTGTCTATGTGAGGGTGCGCGAGCGCAGTGAGGACTAGATCCCGCTCCCCGACGAGGCGGCTCGGTACGAGCTGATGACCATCGTGCTGCGGGAGCAGAACGTGGCGCTGAGCAAGAGCGACATGGAGGTGATTCTGCGGCGGAGTGCTCACTTCTCCGGATCGGACTTGAAGGTGTTGTGCAAGGAGGCTGCGATGGGTCCGGTGAGCGGAGGAAGTGGGAATGAGGGGTAGATTCGCGAGGTGAAGGATGTGATGAAGGTGTCTGCGAATCGGATTCGCGCTATTCAACTGAAGGATTTCGAAGCTGCTTTTCGCACCGTAGTCGGTCATGTGGCGGCATTAGTCCTAGTGCTCTCCTTCCGTGAATCTGGAGTCCCTCAAACAGCTGGAAGAGTGGAATCAGTGCGAGTGCGTTATTCCCGTAAGGAATAGACTCTATGGGTCGAAGGGAGATGATTCAGAGAATCCGCACCGATTCGTCGTGAAGGGAATAAAGCACGGTGCTTCGTAACCGATCTGTACTCTTTTCTGTTTGTTATTCGCGTGGTGTTGACAGACCTATCTTTGGGGGAAGCCGATTCATGGGTGTATGCACTTCCAAGCATGCAGATATCATAGTGTGCGACAGAGATAGTCGGAAAAGCCACAAGGAGGAGAATGGCGTAGGCGAAGCCGAAGGGGAAAACGCACAGCACGAGGCGTGCGAGCAGAACGACGGCATGGATATTTCGGCGTCTCCCTTTTCAAGCAGCCGGAGCGACATTCTGTGCGGTGTTTCGAACGTGGTGTACCGAAAGGAGTGAGTTGCTACTTTCAGACGATAATTCGTGCAGTTACATCCAGGACATCTACGCCATCACCTCGGAAGTCCTCGGCACGGGCGCGTCTGGGAGCGTCCGTGTGGTGGTGGACAGGTGGGGATGCGCTCGGCGCTCTTTACGGTAGGGCAACGAACGAGCGATTCGCGCTGAAAACGATCAATTTGCAAGGACTGACAGACGAGGTGCACGAGCGGGTGGTGAACGAGTCGCTGATTCTGGCGCGTATGCACCACCAGAACATCGTGAAGCTGTACGAGATCTACGAGTCTCCCACCTCCCTGTACCTCGTCATGGAGCTGCTTAGTGGAGGCGAGCTGTTCGACAGGCTGATGATGCAGCCGGGTATCGTTCGCAAATCCGATTCACCGTAGAACACCGATTCAGCGAGGACTACGCCTGCAAGATCGTGAAGGACATTCTGAACGCCATCACCTATCTCCATGACTACAAGAACATCGCCCATCGCGACCTCAAGTTCGGACTCACCGCTCCTTTCATCCACAGACTGGGGAACATCATGTTCACGAACACCTCGCCCAACGCGGAGCTGAAGCTGATCGACTTCGGACTGTCCAAAGTGCCTTCTTCCGTCCCCCCTCACCCCCAGCTTTTGAACCGGACGCAGTACACCCACAGCCTCGTGGGCACCCCCTACTACATCGCTCCTGAGATCTACCTGAAGGATTACAAGGGCGTGGGCTACACCAAGTCTTGCGACATGTGGTCCTTGGGGGTGATCACCTACTTCATGCTCACAGGACGAAACCCGATACCCTCGCAACAGCGCGATGTGCTGAACCAGACCTCCGCCTTCACCATCTTCTATCCCAGGAAGTTCTGGAGCAGGCTGTCTCCCGAGGCGCGGTCGTTCGTCGAGGACCTGCTTCAGTTCGACCCAGTGAAGCGTCTGACAGGTACGCGTTCTCTCCCCCCGTCACCCACAGCGAGCCAGGCGCAGAACCACCCGTGGTTCCGTCGCCTCTGCTCCTCCATTCCGCACGCGGTCGAGCCGTCGGTGGTGGAGAGTCTGCAGACCTTCCAGGGTTTCAACCGCCTGAAGAAGGCGGCGATGACGGCGGTGGCGTACCACCTGAACCACGTGGGGAAGGGCGTGGAGAGTGACACACAGAGCGAGCTGGCGGAGCTGAAGGAGGCGTTCGAGTACTTCGACAAGAACCAGACGGGCACGATCACGATGGAGGAGTTTCGGCAGGCGATTGAGTCGCTGTCGCAGTTCGCGAAGAGCTCGTCGGAGGTGTGCGAGCGTCTGGAGGACCTGAAGCGTCACGAGGAGAAGCTGAACGCGCTCTTCGACGGGATCGACTTCAACAAGACGGGATACATCGACTACTCCGAGTTCTTGGCCGCGTGCTTGGCGCGGAAGGAGGGGCTGCGTCACGAGTACGCGGAGTTGTTGTTCGACATGTTGGGAAGGGAGTGTGGTGTGAGGGGTAGAATTGACCGTGAGGGAAAGGGGGTGATTCGCGTGAACGACCTGCACGTGTTCTTCGGAGAGAGCATTCCTGTATGACACATGGGAGAGGGTGACGAGCAGATTGAGGAGATCGAGATGATCATCCGGAGCACGTTTGGAGAGGCGAGGGATTGTCTGACCGAGAGTGATCTGGAACGGATTATGAACACGAAGGTAGCAGTGGGACGGGGATGTGAGAGTAGATGATCACCAATGAGACAACGACCTGCGTAGCCGACCGGCGCAACACGATAGGCACAAGGCAGATTCCGACGCCGTCAAAGCTGGACCAGCTATTCACCTCCTTCAAAACGCCACCTGCGACCCAGCCCGAGCTGAAGCGCTCCTCGACAACACGCTCTCATTCTTGCAATGACATTCTCAGCGACATCGAGCCTGAGTTCAGCGACTTGGCGATTCATCGCTACTCCAGTACGAAAGTGGTTACAGAACGAAAGAACTTGTCTTCTTCTTCCATTTCCTGCACGTGTTTCTTAAACAAAGAGGGTACTGTTGCCTCTCTTCAATTTCAAGACAGAGAGACGGTTTCACATATTCTACAATGCCGTCTTTTATCCGAATCACCGTGTCGTCGTTCTGCCGCCGTCTCTTCTCTATCCGCCACTCGTCACTCTCGCGGACGCGGACTCTGCCGATTTCGGGCACAAACTCAATCGACCTTCCATTTTCTGGCATCAGGAAGAGCGGGTACTTGGTGTGCGATTTCAGGTAGTGCTTCACGAAGCCAGCGCAGTTGTTCTTATCCCCGTGAACAAGTACGACGCACTGAGGGTGGCTCCGCTCAATTAGCTCGGCTTCGGTGGTGCGATCGGGATGGGCAGAGAACGGAATGACCTTGCGCTTGCAGACGATGGGCGTGTCCTTGCCGTCGTTCAGCTTCGCATTCTCCTTCATGATCTGCCCCGCGTACGTGTCTGAGGAGTTGTTGCCCAGAAAGATGACACAATTCTTGGGGTTTTTCGCCAGCGAGGGAAAGACCATCTTCGCCACGCCGGACGTCATGCTGGGATGTGCCGCGAGGAGGACGAAGGGCCCGCTGTTGTCCATGTAGTCCATTCTGAACAGTTTGATCTGGTCGGAGTGAATTGTGAGGGGACGCGTGGTCCACGCGGAGAAGAGAGAGTACAGCGGGAGAATGCTGTACGTGTCCTGCGAGCTGTAGTACACCGGAATCTGCGGATAAGGAACACAGATGAGAATGAACGGAAAGATGCTTCTCGCTCCACACTTCCTGAAGAAGTGCCAATAATTCTTGCGTGTAACCGATTCCGTAGCAGGGAATCAGCACCTTTCCCCCCTCCTTGACGGTTGAGAGAATCGTGTTGATGAAGAGGTTGCGTCGCTCGTCCAGACTCTGAAACTGCGTGTTGCCGTACGTACACTCCATAATGAGCATGTCCAGATTCCCGGGCGCGAGATACCGTGCAGGAAGCTGATAGGCGGGAATGAAGCTGCCCGACTCATTGCTGAAGTCGCCCGTATATAGAACCGTTTTCCCGTCAATGACCACTTCCCACATCACGGCTCCAAGCACATGACCGGCGATATGAGGCGTCACTTTGGTATGGGAGTCTATCCATCACGGAGGAGAGGAGGGAAAACTGATCTGAATCGTCTCACAAACCGCGACGTCACGGATCCGCTTCGTGATGTTTGCAAATGTTTCCGCAGTGATAGCGTTTTGCGACTGCACTTGATTTGCCAGGAGAACTCTAATTGTCAGCTCGAAGCCCCTTCCGTACCTGTTGTTATTCAGAATCAACGGCATCACGGTGCGGGTTGGAGTGGACATGATGATGGGCCCCTTGTACTTGAGCTGCTCGGTGAGGTACAGAAGCCCGCCGATGTGATCCATATGGAAGTGTGAGATCAGCACGGCACAAATGTCATTGATCTGCACTCCTTTGGGGAGCTTTGCGAAATCGGGAAGCGCCTTCCTCGTATCCTTCCCGACGAAGGAGCCGCAGTCCAGGAGCACATGCTGGTCGCCGACAGAGAGAAGGAAGCAACTCTTGCCAATACTCTGCCCTCCTCCGAGGACGGTGAGGTGGATCGGAGTTCTACTCATCGAAACCGGAGCAGAGCGTAAGAATCGACAGTTTTCGGAGAATAGAATGGGCAACAGAAAGGGGTGCTTCACAACGGAAGGGAGTGTGCCACAAACAAGGGGAAGGATAAAACGGTCTCGAGAATAAACCTTAGAAGGTGATCTTTTCGTCTCCCGTCTGGAAGTACCAGAAGGGCGGGTTCTTAGCATTCAACCTTCGTCCGCAGTCACCGAAACCACTCGGCTTCGTCAGCAGCAGATAATCGCACTGACCTAACAAATGCAATTCCATCACGGCTCGAAGCAGTCCCGACTGCGTAGAAAACTTACCCACGTGCTGCTTGTCCAACCCCGACACGGAGAACACGATGTCTCCAAACCGGCTCTTGATCACCTGCTGGAGCTCGTCAGAGTCGGAAGCCAGGAAGATCAGCGGGTCCTTCGACTTCGTCAGTATCTCGTTGATGCGGTCGAACTCCATCTCGATAATCTCCTTCGTAATGTGGAAATCGGGATCACGCCAGTTCGCGGAGCTTCCGCTGCGGATGTGAATGCCCAGCACGGTGTGGCGACTAAACACCTCCAGATAGGGGTTCAGGTAGTGCTTCAGGTAGTCGGAGGGCTGGAAGAGACTCTGCATACACATGTTGTACCACGAGTCTTCGGCTTCCGTCTCGTTGAGGGAGGGGCCCACAATTTTCATGTAGTCGTTGCGGTTGTTGCGGATGTGCAGCAGCTGCTTGACGTAGGTGTGGAGAGAGCTGATGGCGAAGGAACCGCTGTAGAGCGTGTTGAAGTCGCCATTGCGATTCACGCCGGGGACGTTGTCGCGACGGTCGTAGTCCACCCAGTGATCGCAGGAGTGGCCCAGCTCCTTGTAGTAGTTGAACGTGATGTGCTGGTACTCTACAGGTCAATCGCTCCGCACGATCGCACCTTGGTCATTCTTCAGCTTATACGGATAGGTGATATTGAAAAACGGCATTGCGAACAGGTAGGTCTGAAGACTGGGCGCGTAGATCTTGAACTCTCGCTTGTTGAGCATCGAAAGCAACAGAGCATCACACGCGCCACGCATCTGACCAGCAATACCCGTAGTACCTCTCTTCATATAGATGATGGGGTTCGTATCATTGGTGTGTTCCTTTTCAAATGGAATGAACTGGTTATTCATGTAGTCAATCAGCTCCTTCGTTCCCGAAATCCACTTTGACTTCACGGTCAGATAGTCACGGGGTATCGTGGACCGCGGGAAGAAGTGCTCCGTTATGTTGATCGGAGTGAACGGCGGGGTGAGGTCGGACAAGGGACCGCTCGCCTTCAGGCCACTGCGAAAGGCGGTAGGAGAAACGTTGGGCCTCGATGCCACGGATTTCGCAGCGGGTCTCTTCTTGTTGCTTCGGAAATCCGTCGTCAAACCCTTGAAAAACTCCACCTCTTCACTACCTCCTATTGCGCCTTTCCTTATGATATAGATCTTACTAAACTACGCGGTGAGACGAGCACGTGATGCGAGTACAAAGAGAGGGTAAGAGTAAACATCACGCTGGTACTGAAGGAAAAACCTTGTAAAAAGCATAGCAATGATAAAGATAAAACCAAATATGGCAGTTCGCATGCTAACGAAACGAAACGCGTTGAGTGCAGCTAAACAATGACGAAAGGAGGCCTTGGCAACTTGCCGGAAAGTCGTTGTGGACGCGAAAAGAGCTCCGACTATCGTGATAGAGCGGGTCTCTGGTGGGGGATTCCTGCTTTCGTCCACCAGAATCAGCGAGAATGGCTTCCATGATGATCAACGCGCACCGGTTTCGAGAATCACTGGACGGCTCCATCCGCTCACATCAATCCTTGAGTACTGCACGAACGGTCGCGTTCTTCTGGTGTGGAATGGCAAAGAGGAGCGAAACCTGGATCCAGTTCGGCTGTCTGTTCGTAATCGTCCTTTTGCTGCTATTCGATTTGATTCAGGTGACGCAACAGTGGGCAGTTCGAACTGGCGTATTCCTGCATGATGACTAGGTGCATGAGCGGACTCCGGAGCCTGAGAGCCTGTTTACGATCCAGTCCTCATCAACGGAGGTCGGTGAGATCGAATACGATGAAAACGGGAACGAGGTACTGACTGTTGAGCGAATCGCAAGTAATCGCTCTCAATTCATGCCATTGCGTGTAGAAATGGAGGGAGCGTTCGATCCAGACGACCTCATTTTAAACGGAGCGGGGAGTGTAAAGTGGAGCGGTTCCCAGCCTTCTGTGCGCGAGCGTACGTGGGGCGTCATTTCGTATCATTGTAGAATTGAGTATGAGAGACAAACCCTCCCTGTCCATCATTCCCTATTTCGAGGTGAATGGATATCGCTACCAGTCGCTGAAGGATGCAACGAACGTAAAATTGACATGAGCGTTTTCACTTGCCAGGAAGCGCTGGGCATTTACGACGACTTGCTTCGAGTAATGAATTCGACGCGAAGTGCACGTATCGTGTACGTTCCAGTGATTTTGCTAACGGGTAGAATCACGGATCTCCAGTCTTTCAAGGAATGGTGGAGCGCGGCCAATGACGACAAGAAGGCCGCATTTCGTGCCTGTTTGGAGTCGGGTCAAGTGGCTCTGTGCTCTTCGTATGACAACTAGGTTCAGTTCAATGCGGGTCTGTGGTCCCTCGTGGATCTCTCCCTCGTGGACTACTCGGAACTGATTGCTGTCATAACCGCGGGACGAGCGTGGATTCTGGAAGTGTTCCACGTCGTGGTGAACACGGGCATCGTGCTGGGAGGCTACCGCTATCCCGCGGGACTGCTTGACGTTCTGCGCCAAGCGGGCATCGAGTTCTTGATCGTGTACCACAGTGCCACCAACACCCTATACAGCAACGCCAACGACCCCTTCCAGCCCTTCTACGCGCACGGCGGGTTGAGTGCAGGTGGCGGCGATGTGAGTCCAAACCCGAACCTGTTCGTCTTTGGGAGCGGCGCGTCGGACGGGATGATCGTGCAGCTGTGCTACGGCGAGGACTCGCGCATCCTCAACAACCTCGTGAACATCGGCTGTCTCGCCGCGCCGTCTCAGTGGGACAGGGCGTGAGGCGTGAGGCGTAGGAGTCGACAGCGCGACGTGTGGTTCGACGAGCTCACGCGATGGGTCCTCACGCAAATGAGCCCCAAGCACCCCAACAAACAGCACGTCACCCTGTTGTGGAACGTGTGGAGCAACAGCTGCGGCTCCGTGCGACAAGCCTTCGACGTTGTGGCGCAAATCATCAAACACGTGAGCGCGAATTCCGAGTTTCCATATTCTGCCGTGTTTGTTCGCCCTGGCGGCGTCACTCTTAGTCTGTCCTCGGTGGACGAGTACAGCGCGCTGCTCGCCGCCAGCCACGGCTCGCTCCAGCGCCTCCACCAGACCGTTCTTCCCTCCCTCTTCGTCTCGCACTCCATTCCGCACGAAATCGGGCCCTACAGCAACAAGCCGGCCACCAAGGGGGCCATTCGCCACGCCTTTGTCCTCCTCCGCGAAATCGAGACGTTTTTCGCCATCCAGTACAGTGGCGAGTCCATGCCGTCTGCTCTCCTCTACTCGCTGCAACACGTGCGCAGTCTGTTGTCCTTTAGCGCCAACCGGTACTTCTACGGCGGGCTTGCGGCGAACGAGGCGCTGAGCGAGGTGGATTCCGCCGTGGCCAAGGCGGCAACTGTGCTGTCGCTGTTCACCTCCGCCGCCAGCGAGCTCGCCTTCTCTCTCGACGACGCGACGTTCGACCTGCCCAGCTCGCTGTTCGAGAGCCTGGTGAACCTGCACGAGGGGCGCGTGACGATCCGACTCCTCAACCTCCAGTCGGTCCCGCGACATGCCGTCGCCTCCTTCCAGGTCGGGTTCGTTGGGCTGTGTCTGGAGGGAGAGGACGGGGGCACCCCCCATTATCAACTCCACGAGGACTTCGACAACAACGTGTGGCTGTTCGTGGAGGTGGACGTGGCGGCGATGGGCGAGGCGCGCTTCTCCGTCTTCAGGTGCGACAACAACCAACCGTTCCGGTCGAAGCGAGTGCCCTTCGATCGAACGAGAGCGCTGACGCGGTTCGGCAATCCCGATTTCGGCGTGATTTTGACCAAGCAGGGCTTCATGCATTCCGTGGAGATTGGCGGGAAGCGAGTGGAGTTCTCGAGCCAGCCGGCGCACTACAAGGGCGGCGTGGAGCGGCGAATGCGGACCGGATAGTAGTGGCTGCTTTTGGAGTGTCAGAAATAGTCGCGTTTTCAGTCCCGTGTTGATGTACCAGAGTGGGGAGTACGGCTCTGAGATCGCGCCGGGTTTGTACAGTTACGCGCCCTCCAACGCTAACGTGCGCGTGGTGGTCGACGACGGTCCGCTGATGACAGAAATCACCCAGATTTTCACCGACAATGTCGTGTTGAAGACGCGTGTTTTCAAGCCGAAACAGCGCTGCGCGTACAGTCATTTGTTGCAGCAAGTGGTTCTTCTGGACCGGCTGAACGTGACGGACGAGGTGACGCTGCACGTTGCGAGCAACATCGAGAACGGCGGGAAGGTGGAGATCGACGAGGGCGGCAGCGGCGAGGCGGAGGTGATAGCGAACTCACTAACTTATGGACGTTTGCCCGAAATCGAGGGATAAAGTGTAGACAATTATTACCCCGTTCATTCGTTCATGGCGATGCGCGGGAAGGTGAACCGGACCGCAGCGACGCGCGTCATCGCGTTCACGGATCGCCTGCACGCGGGCGGTGCGCACAGAGACGCGGGAAGCATGAACTTCTTGATCCGCCGGTCGTCCCAGTGGGCCGATATCGCGGACTACCCCGAGCCGTGCGGCAATGTGTGGGAGCACGAGAAGAACCAGAACCTCCAGAAGGACACGGAGATGGCAGTGCAGCGTCGGAAGAAGCGAAAACGGGGATTGTTGGAGTTACAGAGGATCAGTCCATATCACCGGTTTTTGTGGATGGCGGGAAGAAGCACGGATCGGGATATGAAGGATATGCGTGTGAAGGACGATGAAACTCCCGCGATCGATCCCATGGTGTTTTCCTTCGTCTTTGATATTGCCGGTAAGACGGGCGTTTTTGAAGAATCGGTCCGAGAGTGTGTTTTGAGTTCGCGTTTCACGCAATAGAGTGGAGGAGCGTGTTCGCCCGTTCTTACTGATGTCCACGAATCAACCCGTCGCCTCTCCGAGACTCTCTTCGTTTCTGAACGTTACGGTTCTTCCGAAGGAGATTCGTGTTCTCGGAGTGGCGAAACCCTTCGCGAAGACGGATGTGGTTGTCCACTTTGAGAACATCCGACAGGCAGGCAACAGTGAGCTGAGTCCCTTTTCTATCTGCAATTTGTTCAAGGGACTGAGGGTGAGAGTAGGGGAGGGAGGATTGCGTGATTTGCAGAGTATCAGGGAGGTGGATATTACGGGATTCCTGCCTAAAGAGCTGCTGATGGAGAAGCCGTCAGCCTGGTTTGTTTCACGGAAATACAAGCCGGCAGTGTGTGATCGCGTTCTAGTCCATCCAGGGATGATTCGCAGCTTTTGTTTTTCGTTTATGTGAATTGAAGTGTGCTTCCGTGTTTGCATTTGCAAAGAAACAGACTACGTGTTGTTCTCGGATATGTAGTTGTTGATTTCATTTCTATCCATTACGGTAATACCGACACGACTACAATAGTTTCCGAAGTTCGCTGGTCTACACATGAGTCGGCTCACACATCCTCACATTCTCTTCAATACTCTTCTGCGCTTGGCCTAGCAGCTCTTTCCTCAATTTGATTTCCTCGTCCTCATCCTTGTCTCCCTCGTTTTCTGTACTGGTCACAACGTTGGCTCTATTCTTGAATCCAGCACAACAAGGAGCACTTCATGATCGCGTCACAGTGCTTATGAAAGACTTCTTCGTCTCTCCTGCGAAAGTCGATAAAGCGGTTCATCACTTCCGCCTTGTTCCTCCCAAACGATTGCATATCGCCCGAGTCAAAGGATTGTTCGATGCTATCCAGCTCCTTCTCCACCTCCTCAAGAAACACGATTTCCTCCACTTCTTGGGCATTATGGTTGGAGTCTTGGTTGTTCTGATCCTCTTCCATTGTGTGTGTAAGAAAGAAGGAATAGAATACACATGAGAAAAACTAAAACAGAATGTCCTACGGGTGAGAGAAAAAAGACACACGTACGCTCAGTCCGAGATACTCCAGTTTGGGGAGTCCATTGAGGCACTCTTCAATTCGCTTCCTCCTTTCTGTATCATCCTTGTTGGCACTCCTGTCGTGATCGGGTTTGCCCATAGACAGCAATTCTTCGATAGAGAGGGGTTTCGTCGGCTCCATGTTCATCTTCGAGAAGTCATATCCGTCAAAGAGATCACTGAACAGATTGTCCTTGGTATTTGGAGAGTTGCGTTGCTGCTTCGGAGGAAGCGGCGTTTCATTCTTGCTCTGTCGCGTGGGTCGGCGTGTTCTGGGCTCCTGCGGCACGTCTTCCCAGTCGTCGATGACTGGTTTCCTGCTCTTCACCTGCACAGGCTTCGGAGGCACGTCTTCCCAATCATCATCACTGATTGCCTCCAGCTTCTTGGGCTGTTGTGGCACGTCTTCCCAGTCATCCGGCGATGTGGTGGGCTTGGGTTGAGATGGTTTTCGGCTGGCACGAGGCGTTTCATTCCAATCGTCGTCATCGCTGATTGCCTCACGCTTCTTAGGCTTGTCTTCCCAGTCATCACTCGTCTTTTTCCTCATTTGCGTTGGCATTTGCGGCACATCTTGCCAATCGTCATCACTGATTGCTTCCATCTTCTTAGTCTCCTGAGCGCCCTTGCGTTGTGTTGGCTTTGTCGGTACGTCCTCCCAGTCGTCACTCCCAACCTCTCTCTTCTTCGGCATATCTGGCTTCGTCGGCACATCATCCCAGTCGTCACTCGGTTTCTTCTTCATTTCTGTTGACATCTGCGGCACGTCTTCCCAATCATCACTCCACACGGCAGCACCAGCCATTTCGTCCAGGTCGTCGCTCAGCACCTCTGTGGCTCTCGGAGCCGCCTTGACAACACGGGGAACAACCCTGCGGGGCGTTTCATTCCGAACACTCCTGGTGTCTCCAGCGCGCTTTGGCGCCACGACGGCTCTCCCTCGCAATCGCATTTGTCGCTTTGTCGCTGGAGGTGGGTTGATCCGAAGAGGCGTTTCATTCCAGTCGTCGTCACTGATTGCCTCCAACTTCTTGGGCTGCGACGGCACATCCTTCCAGTCGTCGCTCACCTCCTTTCTCTTTGGCGGCAGAACCGGTTTCTTCGGCACATCTTCCCAGTCGTCATCACTGATTGCCTCCAACTTCTTGGCCTCCTGAGAGTCCTTCTGTTGTGGAGTTGGTTTCACTGGCACGTCTTCCCAATCACTGTCATCACTCACCTTTCTCTTCGGTGGTAGATCTGGCTTCTGGGGCACATCTTGCCAATCGTCAGTCACCTCCTCTCTATTCTTCGGTGGCATATCAGATTTCTTCGGCACCTCTTCCCAATCGTCATCACTCAACTCAAGCTTCGGTTTGGGAACACTGGGCAGCAGGGGAGCCTTCTTCGGAGCCTTTTCTTTATCCACCGGCGACTCCTTCTTCCAAATCGAATCGTCGTCCCAATCAAACGCATCTTCGTCAGAATCAGCAATCTCTTCCTTCTTCACAGGCAACTCCTCACTCTGCTTCAGTTTCCTTCTCGCTCTCTTCGTTTTCGGCTCCGGCTTCACAGAAATGGGTGCAATCGCCTCCACACTCTCCTTCTTCACAACGGGTGGTGGCGGAGGGACACTCCAATCGTCATCGCTCCAACCGTCACTGATTGCCTCAACAGGAGGAGCCTGAAGCGGTTTGGGATCACTACTGGGAATCACAGGTTTCGGCTCCTCATGGGTAGCCTCAGCAGGTAGCCTCGCAGAATCACCCGCATTGGAGTCAATTGAGGGTCTAGACGTCACGCTTCACTCACAGCACAACTCAAATGCACCGTCACTTTGCAATTCCTGTGTAGTCGTAGCTTCTTCTCTCAGCTTTCGCATATTCTCCTCATTCTCTTTGGCAATCTCCTTCAAGCGATCCAACGCGGATTCTACACGTCACTGCACACACAAAACGAACTACGTTTCGCATCCGGCACCTGCTCGTTCACTAGCACCTTCTTCAGAATCGCGACATACGGAGCGCAGGAATGCATTCCACTATAACTGTCGCTCTGGTCAGATGCGTTCGCATTCAACCATTCCTGTAAATCGCTATTCCGATCAAGACAACGTATCACGCATACCCGCTGTACTTCTTGCACAACTCGCTGTAGTCCATGTGGACATCCCCGTTCTGAAGCAACAGGTTGGAGTCGCCCAGTGCGCCCGAAAAGGAGCGAAGTGCGGACGCTTCTATCGAATCGTAGTTCACTCTGATGGGCTGCATGGACACTACGAAGCAGCTCGCTTCCTTGCAAGAATAATGTGCTTCCAGAGATCGAGGGGGGTCTGATGTGGAGAAGTAGGCTCTTTCAATTGCATGCCTTAATAGCTCAGTCGGTAGAGCACTCGCTTAGTAAGCGAAAGGTCGGGAGTTCGATCCTCCCTTAAGGCTTTTTATTCTTCCTCATGAGACTCCTGCTCCTCGTTCCTTTCGCTTTCTTTTTCATCACTCGTAGTGCCTCTTCCTTGCTCTCGCCGTTGGTGAAGAAACGCTCGGCGGCTTCTTTGGCGACGCTATCCGATGGAGAGCCTACGGCGATGGATACGACGAAATCGCAAAGCAGAAGAAACCGGGAATGGTCGTGTTCCACAGGTCGTATTGCAGTGCCTGTGACCGTTTGGGGTCGGAAGTGAAGGAGAATGAGGAGCTGATCGAGTTGTCGAAGCAGTTCGTCATGATAAGCTGCAATCAAGAGGGTCCCTGCGAGGACGACGCATTTGCTATTGGTGGTGTTGCATGCCTCGAGTAACGCATAGACGGCAGGTACTTTCCACGCGTTTTCTTCATCAACGCCGATAACACCATCAACTACCAATTCGTGTCGAACCCGAATAACTTCCAGTACAGATACTTCTACCGGAGTTCAGCGCAGTTGCTGCAGCGCATGAAGGACTTCCTGGAGCAAGCGAGCGATTCCAACGAGGACACCGAACTGTAGTTCCTGTCATTTACTGAATGATTGTGGCGTGTTTGTTGGAGGGATTTGCACTTCTTCGTTTCCTATATCCGATTTCATGTTTGCGGTGGTTGCAAGAAGTCGTAGACTGTCATTTCAGTGTCGTTGGGTGTCTTCGGTTCGTACGCGCTTTGCTCCTAGTCCCACGGGATTCATGCACATCGGTGGTCTGCGAATGGCGTTAATCAACTACCTATACGCGAAGAAGAACCAAGGTTCGTTTCTGCTGAGAATCGAGGATACGGACCGATCTCGTCTGAAACCGGGTTCGATGGAGAACATAATAGAAACGATGCAGCAATTTCACCTCTTCCCCGATGAGAGTGGGACTCGATTCCTGTCTTCACTGTAGAGCCCTGCATTCAATCGAAACGCTTAGAGATATACCACAAGTATGCAATGGAGCTGGTTAGCGTAGGCGTGGTATCGGTGATTCAGGGATAGTCTGGGAGTGCGTACTACTGCTTCTGCTCTCCTCACCTCTCCAAGGGCAAGTCGTCAGTGCATCATCACTGCGACTGTCGAAACATGACTCAACAGGAGGTAAGCGATCGGCTGGGAGCGAAGCAACCCTATACCATTCGGTTGCGCATGCCTTCGCATTCATTCACCCTCCACGACCAATTGCGCGGGGACATCACAATCCAGGGCTCCGAAGTGGATGACGCTGTGCTGCTGAAGAGCGACGGATTTCCCACATACCACCTCGCGTCTGTCGTCGATGACCACTTGATGGGCATCACGAACGTGATTCGCGGCGAGGAGTGGATATCCTCCTTTCCCAAGCATCTACAGCTCTACCAGGCTTTCGGCTGGACCGCGCCCGATTTCATTCACTTGCCGTTGCTGCTGAGTGAGAAGAAGGCGAAGATCTCGAAGCGCGATGGAGGCTTCGACTTGGGCAGTTTGCTGGACGAGGGCTACTTGCCATCAGCGCTGCTTAGCTACATCTACTACCTGGGACTGAAGCGCGGAGATGATGCGAGTGCGGATGGAATGAACGGAGTGTTCTTCTCGTTGGAGGACATGGTTCGTGACGTAGTTGACGTGCAACTCGGTAAGGGATAGTTCGATTTGAAGCGACTGAGCGATCGTCCCAACTGCATTGATCCCCGGATCATGCAGCGAATGAACTCGCTCCATATTGAAAACGATCTGAAGACCTGTCCTGCGGACCTGATTGAATGGACGAAGCAGTACTGCGTCAAGGACTGTCCCGCCATTCCGTCCGATTTCGACTGGGGTCTCTTCTTCAAGTCGTGTGGAGTACGCTTCGGATACTGCTATGAACCGTAGCCGCGTATCGTCGTGCTGAAGGACGCATCTCGTTTGGTCAAGCAGGTCGTTGAGGAGCCTTCCGCGTCCACTCTATCGTCCGACGTGCTTCCGAAATTGAAGGAATTGGATGACTCAAGTGACTTTGCTTCGTGGCAGTGAGGATTAGGGGCATTCTTCGAGGAGTTGTCAGCCGCTCTTGCAGCAATTCCGAGTAATCACTTTTCGAATTTGACAATCAACGAAGCAATCGTGGGAGAGAAAGGAGGGATTGAGGGATAGATGAGCACGGCGGGAGCCCATGCTGAGCACAAGAAGAAGCTGATTGCTGCACTGCGTTTAGGAATGACGGGAAGCAAAAGTGGTTTTGTGGGTGAAGGACGCATCGATAATGGATAGGGTTTGGGTGAAACGATAGAGTTAATGAGGCGCGATGAGGCGCTGCGCCGAATCCAGCGGATAAGGGAGTTGATGGCATAGCCTCACTTTCGCATTGTTTGTTTCAGTTATTATTCGTATTTGAATCGAATTGGAATGAAGAGGACGGCAGAGGATGCTTTCATGCATAATATGGAGGAAGAACCCGGCTTTACGTCGAAATGGTTTTTTGTGGATGCGGATGCAGGAGTGAATGACAATCCTGATGAGCAAGGTGGAGAGCCCTTTGTTTGTGGTATAGAGGGCTGCATTGCAGAGTTCTATACGGAGAAGGAGTTCAGGAGGCATTGCAGGAAATTCCATCGCCATGTCTGTTCCATATGCAAGCGGAACTTCTCCACCTCGAAGCTTCTGTCCATGCATCTTCTCGAGAAGCACGACAACTACTTCAAGGAACAAGCGAAAGTCAGACCGATGTACCAGTGCTTTGCGGACGACTGTAGTTGCGTCTTCTCGACAGCGGAGGAACGGGAGTATCACGCTATTCGCGAGCATCATTTCTCTCCAGATTCTACCCTTATTCGCCTTTTCAAGGAAGAGACGAGTTGTTTCCCCGGTTCAAGTGTTTATGCTACAGTATTGCTGCATGGTGTTGCTGACGTCCTAGAACATGAATCCCAATGCGCAGCAGCTGCAAATGGGAGAACCGTCGATTCCCTCTTCCGTTCAATTTGGAAACGATGATACTTGTTTTTAAGGTCGTGGTATGTCTGCCACGTTTCTCTCTTCTCCTGTTTGCCGTTCATATTCCATCCTCCCCCGTGTTTGTTTTTTACCCCTTTCGCCTCCCCTCTTCCTCCCCTTCCGGTCGGTGAGGGAAGGAAGCCCATTCAGAGAAGAACTCAAATGGCCCATTTCTAGAACTGGGTCAAGGTACAGTTTGTGTTTCTTCTCATATTATTATTGTAAGTTACCGATTAGCACAATGGCTGGAGTCTTCAAGCCGTA